>ERZ795043.81-NODE-81-length-130566-cov-15.800277_pt1 | contig 130566 bp, 85 predicted proteins | sample MGYA00375127_ERZ795043 | MGnify/ENA primary metagenome ERZ795043 (study PRJEB30172, sample SAMN05518447) | compost metagenome | isolation source: Feedstock adapted compost from Newby Island compost facility, Milpitas, CA | place: USA:Newby Island compost facility... | reverse complement strand
CGTCGAACAAAATGATGCTTCCGAGCAGGTAGCCCCATGACGGATATTTGCCGTTTGTGCCGGCAAGCGGTCTGCCTTCTTTCTCTTCGTCAAAGAGCGAAATGACGTTGCCGTTATCGTCATACGTCCAGTCGACGTCTTTCAGGCCCATGTTGGTGATGATGTAACCTTCCCGCGTAGCGTTGTAATCCAGAATGTCCATGTAGCGTTCAAACACTTCATCCTTGATGTCCGGGCTGAAGATGATGGTTCCCCAAAAGTTGATCAGGTCTTCCTGATGGTAATAGCCGTCTTCCCCGAGCACCGTTGCCAGAATAATGTTTTCATACGGGTCCAGGCCCAGGTTGTTTTTGAAATCATTGTAATAAGTCTGCAGGTTGGACGTCGGCGCCTGGAAGAAAGTCGCTCCCGCGATGCCCTGCACGTTGAAGTACGCGCCGTGCTCTTCGTTCTTGACCGTGTAGAAATCCGGAGCCAGCAGGCCGGACCGGTAGGCTTCAGAGAACAGCTTGAGTCCTCTCAGCGTATCTTCGGATGCACCGCCCCACTTGTACTTGCCGTCCTTGTCCTTGTAGAAGCTGTTAAAATAGGTGCTGTTTCTTGCGACGAACAGTTCGACGGCGTGATTCGTGTTCTCGGCAATCGGAATCAGTTTGTCGCCGATGTTGCCGGGATCTTTCTCTTTGATGAGCCGCGCGTACTCCATGATCTCCGACGTCTTGTAGGCCGACTTGATCGGGAATCCGACCGCTTTCGCCCAGTCTTTGCGGATAAAGATGGACGGGTGGTTCGGAAGCGGATCGCCGGGCAGATTGTCCATGAACCGCGCGCGCGGGAGGAAATACGTTCCGCCGAACATTTTCTCCATCTGCGGCCCGAGCGTGGTCCGCTCGTAGACGGCTGCAACATGCGGCCAACGCTCCTTCCAGTCGTCGGGCAGCCGCTTGATCAACCCCTGTTCGACGAAGGACGCCGCATCCGCGTGAATGTAGTTGTATACGGCGACGTCCGGCATATCGCCCGAGTTGATCCAAATCCGCAGCCTGTCGTTCCAGTTGTCCCAGTTCAGTGCCGCGACGTCCATTTCATAGTTGAATTTCTCGGAGTAGTACCGCGCCAGCGGATCCCCCTTCGTATAGTCGTATCCGTCGATGGCCTGAACCGACGCGTAGGTGAACTTGACCTTCTTGGACAGATCGCTCTGCGGCTTCCACTCCTCGTCCGCGCCGCCTCCGGCTGCGGAGCCGTTTAAAGACCCTCCGTCCTCGCTGTTCTGCGACGCCGGGGAAGAGGTAGAGGCGGGAGACGAGCTGGATGGCTGGTTGTCGTCCGACTTCTTGCTGCAGGCTGCCGCGCTCAGCAGCACAAGCAGAACAGCAAGGATGATGCTGACGGGTCTGGCCCATCTGGACATGCGTTCGAACACCCCTCTTTTCTTTGAAAATGTTGTATTTATAACGGCCGATTGATGAGATCGGGCCGTTATAAACGCAAGGCGTTTTCTCCCGGCGCGCATGACCGGCATTCGATCCGTTCGGCAATATCAAACCTATCCTCGTATGGATTGGAATTTCGATTACTATTTTGATAGCGTTTCCACTCCGGTTATTTGTTAGCCAGTATAAGATCTCGGACTTGTCAACACAATGATGTATTCTCATCAATTTTTGATCTATTCGTATATAGAATGGAAGGAAGTCCATCCGGTGTCTTTGCCTGCCGCACGAACGCGTCGGCTTCCTCTCTCCGTTCGGTCCGGCCTTTCCTCCTTCCGGCGTCTCAAACCGGCGTACGATGGCCTCTTCTGACTCCTGCAGGTTCAGCGCCATTCTGGTTGCGGTTTCAACACAAAAAGCGTGAGGGGCGTCACTGCTTCGGGCCGGGCCGCACAACTACAATCGTGCGTTGGAGGTGCCGCGTGTGGTCTACAAAATGCTGGAATTGGACGGTTCAAGCCGCTGCCGTCTGGAGGGCCTGGAAATCGGGCTGACCTCCAACTGCAATTTCAGGTGCGACTACTGCTGCGCGTACCAACGAAACGACGGCCGGTTTCTGGAGGCGGAGCGGATCCTGCCGATCCTGGAAGATCTTCCGGATTTGAAACGGGTGCGCCTGTCCGGCGGAGAAGTGACGCTGCGGTTTGAGGATTGCCTGAAGATCGTGAAATATTGCGCCTCGCGCGGCGTGCACACGCAACTGAATTCCAACGCCACCCTGCTCAATCCGGAGAAGCTGGACCGGTTGGAGGAGGCCGGTCTGACGTCGCTCCACGTTTCATTCAATTTCACCGATCCGGATTCTTTTTCCGCCTATTACCAGGTAAGTCCCGATTTGTTCCATAAAATCGTGGAAAATGTCCGGTACAGCGTCACCAAAGGGTTTGACACCGTGCTCGAAACGTTGCTCTTTGCGGACACGTGCGGCCGCTTGCTGGAGATCGACCGGTTTATCTATGACCTCGGCGTCCGCATCCACGAGATTCAGAACGGCATCGCCATGCCGCACACCGGCTGGCACGCGCTGCCGACGCCGGAGGAACTGAAGCGCGCCGTCAACCGGCTGATCGACGGCAAACCGGACGACATGACGGTTTACCTGACCTGCATGGACCGCTTCGCCGACCGGATCGGCATCCCACACGGCAAAAACGTGCACATCGCCCGCTGCATCGAGGGGATCACCCAGCTTCATCTGCACAGCAACGGCGATATCCTGATCAGCGAGCTTTGCCATCCGGTGGTGATCGGCAACGTTTTTGCCGGGACTTCCCTGCGCGACATTTACGCCCGCATGCCGCCGGAACTGCGCGAATATCTGGACAGACGGCCGTGTCCGGCGCTTGCCGCCGCCGGTTTTTCGGGAGCGGACTGATCCTGCAGCGGGCGGGCATCCACATCAATAAAAAAGGAGGGACGCCGGTTGGCATCCCTCCTGTTTTTCAGACCGTTTATTCCAGGGTGAAGGAAGCGAGGCTCGCGTTGCCGGATCCCCGATACGTGAAATACAGGGCGTGAACCCCGTCCGGAATGGCAATGTCCGCCGCATACTCCGTCCAGACGTTCGTAAAATCCACCGGAATGCTCCCGAGGGCCGGGCCGTCCCAGGAAGTCTTCACCTCAAAGGCGCCCTTGCAATATCCGCGCACCTTGATCTTCACCCGCTTGACTCCCTTGCAATCGAAATACTTGAAACCGGCCGTCGCGGAGTCCCGCATATTGGCAATGTACCCGATTTCCTCATCCCCGTCTTTCCCGTCCTGGGTAATTTTCGGAAACCGGCCGTCCATCCAGGCGCCATAGGTGCCGACATAGAGTTCCTCGTCCTTGCAAAACAGGTTGCAAGCTATATACGCCGGATATTCGCCGCGGCCGGCCAGAGGCCCGCCGTTGGGACCGCAGGAGGTCATCTCCACCTGCGGAATGCTGCCGTCTTCGCGGAAACGGATCGGCTCCATGCACCCCTGGCGACTGTAATGGGTTCCGTTCGTCTGCCGGTGGTAGAAAATATACCACTGCCCCGCGATCTCCACGATGCTGCCGTGGTTATTGCCGCCGTAAAACATCGGTTTGTTCGCCGGCTTGTAGGAGTCGATGTGCAAATCCGCGTTGCTGACGATGACACCGCCGTACTTGAACCCCTTCGTCGGATGCTTGCTCGTCGCGTAGCACAACTCATGCATGACGACCGAAGAATAGATCAGGTAATACGTGTCCCCCCGTTTGCGGATGGAGGGAGCCTCGAAATATTCATGACCCTCGAAGCCGCTGCCCTTGCTGTAAGGCTCGCTCGGCAGCACGAATACCGGTTCCTCGACGATCGTCAGCATGTCCGGCCCGAGCACGGTCGCCATACAGCCGCTCCGCGATTTGTCTCCTCTCGGGCAAAATCCGGTGTACAGGTACGTGCGGTCGCCCTCCGTCAGAACGCCGGGATCAAACTGGGGCTGGTCGCCCTCCCGTTCCCCCAGCCGGGTCCCGTCCGGGTACCGGACATAGCCGTAAAACTCATACTTGCCGGCCGGCGTGTCGCAAACGGCCACCGAAACGACGGGCACTTTGTCCAGCACGTAATACAGATAGTACCGTCCATCCGGCCCGACGGTGACATCCGGCGCGTACAGGCACATCCTGCCGTCCGGATTCAGCGGGTCGTCGGTCTTTCGGTAAATGACGCCCTCGTACCGCCAATCTCCCAGATTGTCGACGGGCGCCGACCAGCAGACGTAATCGTTCAGGCAGAAGGCGTGTCCGTTGAAGCGATCGTGGGAACCGTAGATGTACACGCGGCCGTCGAATACATACGGCTCGGCGTCGGGAATATATTCCCAGGACGGCAGATACGGGTTAAATCCTTGCTTTTTCATTTGCTTTTTCATGGCGTCGACACCCTTCCCGGTTTGCGTTCGGTTTGGTACGATCATGCGCCGGACGAGGCGGAGGAACGGGAACGGTCACTTCTCGCCCCGGAACAGATCCGGCAAGATATTGTAAATGTATTGATTTTGCCAATACCACGTATGCGTGCCGTTTTCGGCCACCATGAAGTAGAAATTCCCCTTGGCCGGATCCGCGGAATAGCGGAACACATCGGACCATTGCCGCATCGCGTCGATCTGGGGCTTCATGTTCGGATAGGCAATATCCTGTTTGCCCGTGGCGCTGAAAATATAGAAATCCTGCGGTCCATAGCCGGAATTCCGGACGGTCTGGGCGAGGAATTCCGCCGTTTTCGCCGGGTCGCCACCGCCGCCCCTTTCACCGAGCGCCCAACTGTCGCCGCTCAGCGGCATAAAATACTTGAAGTAATCCAGAGCCTTTACAAAAACGTGCCAGGTCGTGACCGACCCCATGGAAAACCCGCCGAATGCCCGATGCGCCCGCGACGCTTTCAGGTCTTCCTTGCTCGCCGACGCGGCGTAGGTATTGTACCGGGTTTCCACCAGCGGGACAATGGTTTCGATCAGTTCCTCATGGAAAAGCGCAACATCGTTTTTGCCTCCGTAGAAAGTGGGCGTCACGACGATCAGCGGTTCGATGTCGCCCCGGGCCACCATGTTGTCCAGAATTCGTTTCAACGATTTGCTTTGGCCGGGCCCGCCGAAGATCAAATCTTCATTTTCACCGCCGCCGTGCATCAAATAAAGCACGTTGTATTTCCGGGTCTTGTCGGCGGCGTCGTAACCGTACGGCAGGTACACGTGCAGTTTCTTCGTGTCCAATCCTTGATTGAGGTTGGGGGTCGTATACGTCAAGGTTTCAATGGTCCCCGGTTTGTCGCTCTCCATCAGGTACTCTTCCGGAAGCGGCTTGAAGTATTTTTCGTTGGCTGCCTCCTCCGTCAGCTCCAATTTGGCGATCGCCTCGCTCAGGGCGGCGTACTGTTCGTCGATCTGCTTCTGGGTGACCTTGCCGCCTCCCAGCAGATTTTCCGCGGTAATTTGGACGATGGCATCCTTGACGACATCCGCATTCCGATACAGGGAGAAGTCGAGCGACAGCGCCTGTTTGATCAGGTTCAACAGATCATAGGGATTGAGGCCGGGGGTGTCGTGTTTCTTCTTCCCCTTCAACACGATCTCGCCGAATTTCCCCGTATCGTCCCACGCGGTTCCCGTCGCATCGAAAACGTTGAGCGTTCCGACGCGCACGGCTCCCCGCGCATCGTTGACCTGCAATTCAATGCCCAGCACGCTTTCATTTTGCGGTTGCTTCTTGAGGGCGAGGCGCGCCTCGACGATGTAACCGTCTTTCGTTTTGCTCGTTGCGGTGTAAAAGCGGGCGGCGTTCCCCTTGTCCACGGTCTGGACGTTCTCAAAGTTCACGCGCACATGCACATCGTCCGCGCCGTATTCCTTGGTTTTGTCGTTGTTTTCGTCGAGGAAAATTTCCACCGAATCCTGCATGTACGGCGTTCCGGACTGTACGGACAAGTCGTTGTCCTTGACTTCCGCCAGGATATAGATCGCACGGTCATCCCACAGTGCCCGGAAAGTGGCGGACACACTGGTTTGGCCCGAAACGTGTTGCGCCTTGACCGGTTTTGCCTTGTCCCACACCGGATCAATCCGGCCGTCAATAACGGGAGATCCGTATTCGGCCACCATTCTTCCCCTGGCGTCCAATCCGTTTCCGCCGGCAGGCGGTTTGGCGGGCCCTCCGGATGGTGCTTGCACGGCTGCCTCCTTGGCTGTTTCGAAAGTGACGCCGGCAGTCGTGCCGGCTTGCAAGCCGGGCGTCATGGCAAACAACAGGACTGCAGAAACCATCGCGGACACGATCGACTTTGCTCCGTGTTTCATCGGGTGCCCTCCCCGCACGAAGATCTTTCCGGAACGTTCGTTCCGACCTTTCGGCATCGTCCTGAAACCCTATGCGATCACCGCATCGTCCCACTCTCCTTTCCGCATGTCCTTTTTGCTCCACGGAGTAGTCCATCGATGTTGCGTTGGGCGAATGGTTGCAATATCGTTTTAGCAATCCAACATCCATTTTATGCCGCCCGGGCAAAAAGATCAATGCGACCCGCAACGGCCAAGCTAATCCTTCATGCCGCCCAGTTGCAGCCCGTGCACGAAATATTTTTGCAGGAACGGATAAACGACCAGAATCGGGACGGAAGCAACGATCGTGATCGCGGCCCGGATCGACACCGGCGTCACCTGATTGAGCCTGGCGCTCGGGTCCGCTCCGTACATGGCCGCGGCGCTCGTGCTCTGGACCATTGTCGAGGACAGCAATTTCATGAGCTCGTACTGCAAGGTGCTGAGATGCTGCTTGGATGAAGCGAACAGGAACGTGTCGAACCACGAGTTCCATTGCCCGACCGCGATGAACAGCGCCACCGTCGCGAGCACCGGCTGGCAGAGCGGCAGCACGATGTAGAGGAACGTGCGGAAATCCCCCGCGCCGTCGATCTTCGCCGATTCGATCAGCCCGTCCGGAAGCTGCTGCATGTATGTCCGGATGACGATCATGTTGAACGCGCTGATCAGCCCGGGAATGATGTACACCAGAAATTTATTCAGCAGGTGCAGATCCTTGATCAGAAAATAATAAGGAATCAATCCCGCGTTGAAATACATCGTGAGCACGACAATGATCGTGATCGGCTTGCGGAAAACGTATTCCCTCCGGCTGACCGTATAGGCGAGCATCGAGGTCAGGAAAAGGCTGATCAGGGTGGCGATCACCGTGCGCGCGACGGAAATCCAGAACGCGTTGTAGATCGTTCCGCTCACGAATACGGCCTTGTAGTTTTGCAGGGACCAAACGCGCGGCCACAGGTAGATGCCGCCGCGGATCGTATCGTTGCCGGCATTGAACGACACGGCCAACGTATTCAGAAACGGATACAGAGTGACGACGGCCAGGAGCAGCATGGCCGCCGTATTGAGCGTGTGGAAGACAATCGGTTCCAACTGCGGCATTCTTTTTCTCATCGGACTGCCCTCCTCATATCAGCCGTTCCTCTCCCAGCCGCTTCGCGATCGTGTTGGCCGCGAAAATCATCGTGATGCTGACAACCGTCTTGAAAATGCCGGCCGCCGTCCCCAGCGAATAGTTGCCGATTTGCAAGCCGTATTTCAATACAAAGATGTCGATGGTTTGCGACCAGTCGATGACGACCCCGTTGCCGAGCAAATACTGCACCTCGAACCCCGCCTCCAGAATCCAGCCGAGATTCATGATGAGCAGAATCACGACAATGGGTTTGATGCCCGGCAGCGTAACGTACCGCATTTTCTGATACCGGTTCGCGCCGTCGATCTCCGCAGCCTCATACAACGAAGGGTCGATCGAAGCCATGGCGGCCAGGTAAATGATGGCGTTCCATCCAACTTCCTTCCATACATGGGAAACGCCCACGATCCCCCAAAAATAATGCGGCTCGTTGAGCCACATGACCGGCTCCCGGATGATGCCCAGTTTCATCAGCAGGATATTGACAATGCCGCCTTCCACCGACAACGCGTTCGCCACGATGCCCGTCACGATGATCCACGACAAGAAATGCGGCAAGTAAGAGATCGTCTGAATCGTGCGTTTGAACCATCGGATCCTGACCTCATTGAGCAGAACGGCAAACGCAATCGCCGTCAGGAAACCGAGCACCATGTTGATGAGACTCATCGCGACGGTATTGCGCAGTACGTTCAGAAACGCCGCATCGCTGAACATAAACCGGAAATGTTTGGGTCCGACCCATTTCTGTTCCATGAACGGCACACCGGGTTTATAGTCCTGAAAGGCCATCATCCAGCCCCAGATCGGAATATAGGAGAACAGAATGACGTAAGCCACGATGGGCACCGACATCAGGATCAACTGCGTCTGACCCCTCATCCGGCGTACGAAGGACATCCTCCGGCCGGCCGGGGACGCGCCGCCCTCCCGCTTCGGCAGTTCCGTAACCCCCGCCATCGACACACCTCCCGTAATGGTCCGCCATCATCCGCAGGAGCCTGCAGGTTTCCACAAAAATTCGGAAAGCACGAGGCGGCTCGCCTGTGCTTTCCGAACTTCCGCCCGAAGGATCATTCGGTGGGCCAGTTCTCGATCCGCCACTGCAGTTGTTCGTTGACGCGATCCAGATACGCCTGAACGTTGATCTTTTCGAACGCTTTCACATACTCGTCCCAGACCGCATCGAATTGCCCCGGTTTCGCCATGATGGCTTGCGGCAAATACTTGAGGGAAGTCTCGGTCATCTGGGTCTCGGCAATCTTCGCTTCCGATCCTTCGATCAGGTCGATCTGCCAGGCCGGATAATACACCGGGTTTTCCGGCGGAGGCGAGAAGAAGTCGGTCCACTTGTTGTACCCGTACGCCCCGAGCAGCTCCTTGTCTTCGGGCTTCAGCGATTCCCAGTATTCTTCCGGCTGGTTGCCCGGAGACGTGGCGTTGCCGTCGCTGAACGTGCCTTCGATCTTCGGGATGTAGCCGAACAGCGCATCGGCCCTGTTCGCCAGTTTCCAGGTCGGGTCTTCCTGCTGCGCCCGCTGCTCCGGCGTCCGGTAGAATCGGCCGTTCTCGTCGACGTGATAGTCGATGCCTTCCTCGCCCCAAGAGAGGATCTTCTGCCATTCCTCCGTGATCAGCGCGTCCAGGAACTTGATGATGCGCACCGGATCCTTGGCGTCCTTGCTGATGCCGAACCCGTTGTTCAGGTTCGGCACGGGCCGGTCAAGATACCAGTCGCGGATGCTCGTATCGTAGACCAACGGGAAGCCGACGTACGTATCGAGAATTCGGCCTTGCGCGATCAGGTTGTCTTCCGCCGGCTGGAAGTTCCAGTGCTGGTCGAACATCGCGACAACGCGGCCGGAAGAGAGCTTCGCCAGATACTGGTCGTAGTTCTGGACGAACGCTTCCTTGTCGAACAACCCTTCGTTGTAAAGCGCATTCAGTTCCTTGTAATACCGTTTGGCATAATCTTTCGTGGCGAACACTTCCGCCACGCCATCCCGAACGACGACGCCGCCGTCGTTCGGATGGCCGATCAGATGCTCCGGCGGGTTCAGCAACGGAAACGTCCGCCAGTCGCTGGCGAGCGTCGTGTAGCCGATCGTCGGCTGGCCGTCTTCCGTCGTCGGATGCTTCGCCACGTAGTCGCGAACCAGCTTCATGAATTCGTCCAGCGTCTTCGGCTTCGGATAGCCAAATTCTTTCAGCACCTTCTTCTGGATCCAGAACGCGGGCCCGGAATACCAGGTGGATACGAACTCGCCGTGGATGATGCCGTAATTCGGCAGCCAGTAGATATGACCGTCGCTCGAGTCCTTCATCTTGTTCCAGGCTTTCGCAAAATGCTTTCTCAGATTGGGCGCGTGCTCCTCGATCAGATCTTCGAGCGGTATGACCGCTTTGGCCGCGACCAGTTTCGTATCGGCCGTGATCAGGTCGGGATATTCCCCGCCGGCAATCATGACGCCGAGCTTCTGCTGTAGGTCGCCGACCAGAAATTCCATCTCGAGCGTGACGCCGAGCTCGTCCCGAATTTTCTTGTAGATCCGGTTGTCCGGCGTCGGCGTTTGCTGCGGCGCACCGATGAATACCGATATCGTGATCGGATCGAGCCCGTTGCCGGATGCATTGCCGCCGCTGCCGCCGTCTGTGGCGCGGTTGTTGCCGCCGTCGCCGGACTTGCCGGTACAGGCGATGAGCGCCATCGACAGCGCCAGCGTCATGCACAGCACTCGCCATAATTTTCTCTTCTTGTCCTGCTTCAAGGCGAACAGCCCCTCCTTTGGCAAAAGATGATGGTTACCCTTCATTATGAGGGGCTGTAAACGGTTGCAAAATAATCAGATTTAAGCAATATCCCCCCTGAATCCAAGATGTTGCAAGATGTTAATCGACGGTATTCGACGGCGAGGCTCGCCCGGCCCGCAACCGGTACTCGCCCGGTTTCATGCCGGTCCTTCGTTCGAATTGCTTCAGAAAATGCTGGTACGCATTGTAGCCCACCGATTCGGCAATCGCGCTCAGCGTCATGTCGGTATGCGCCAGCAGCCGTTTGGCTTCTTCGATCCGCAGTTCATGCACATAGTCCACGATGCCCATGCCATATTTGCGCGTGAACGATTGGCCCAAATAGGCGGGATGAACATAGAACCGCTCCGCGATCTCCCGGATCGTCAATGAACGTTTGTAATGGGTCCGCAAATAGTCGGCCACCTCAGCCTGAATACCGCCGTGCTCCCGCGCATTCGGCTTATCCGGCATGTCAGGGTCGGATGCCGGATCGATCCGTTTCCGTTCGCGCAATTCGGACAGCAACCGGTTCAGCATTTCTTCCACTTCAGACCCGATGACCGGCTTGGTCAAATAGTGGGAGACGCCCAGACGCACGGCGCGGGCGGCATATTCGAAATCGTGGTAACCGCTGGCGATCACGAACAGGATGTCGCCATGCCCTGAGCGCTGCGCTTCTTCGATTAACGCCAAGCCATCCATGACCGGCATCCGGACGTCAGTCACAACCAGATCCGGCGGCTCACGCCGAATGTGCCGCATGGCCTCTTCCCCGTCCCGGCAAGTTCCGGCAATCCGGAAGCCAAGCCGCCCCCAATCCACCGCTATCAACAGGCCATCCAGCGCATGCGGCTCGTCGTCCACAAGCAACACGTTAAATCCCATCAGCGCCCCTCCTTGCCAGCTTCTTCGGTCAACAGCCCGAGCGGAATGCGGAACCCGACCGTTGTGCCTTCGCCCGGTGAACTGTCGATCCGGAATGTCGCAGAACCGCGGTAGTACAATTCCAACCGCTTGCAGACGTTGCGAATCCCGACATGATCGTTGCCGCCGCTTTCGGATTGCGCCATGGCCATCACTTGCCGGAGCTTTGTCTCTTCCATGCCGATTCCGTTGTCAGCCACCGTAATGACAAGCTCGTCATGCTCCGGCTTCGCGGCAATCGTTACCGACCGATTGTCTCTTTTGGCCTGCAAACCGTGTTTGCATGCATTCTCGACAAGCAACTGAATGCTCATCCGCGGAATCTTCAAGGAAAGAACCCCCGGGTCGACGTCGAACGCATATTCGAACCGATCGCCGAACCGGAATTTCTCAATCTGCAAATACATCGTCGTAAAATGAAGTTCTTCGCGAAGGGGGATGAGATCGTCCGCGCGGCCCAACATTTGGCGCATGAGCAAGGACAAGTCGCGGATAACGGAAGCGACATCGTCGTAACCGTTCTTGACGCAGACGACGAACAGCGCGTTTAACGTATTGAAAAGAAAATGCGGATTCACCTGGCTGTGGAGCGCCGAAAGTTCGGCGCGAAGGTGCTCCAGCTCCAGATTTTTCTGGCGAAGTTCCAATTCATAGACTTCGTGGATCAACGAACGGATTTTGCCGATCATGATGTTGAACGAACGAATCAGCGCGCCGATCTCATCCCTTCCTTCCGGGATCGCAATGGGTTCGAATCGTTCGTTCCGGATTCTGGCCATATGCCGGGCCAACTTGTTGACGCGGTAGTGATAGGACCGAAACAGGACATGTATGAGCGTTGTGGGAATAATGGAACTGATGGTCGCCAGCCACAGGATGGAGCGGCGGGCGGCGTGAAGCAGACGGTCTATGCGTTCCGTGTCCGCGGTGCCGACCAGTTTCCAGCCTCTGATGTAGCCGGCATCTCCGAGCCGGTATTCGATGACGTCCCCCGCTCCCGGGTCCGACGACAACGGAAGGTCCGCAGCGATCCGCCCGCCTCCCCCTTGCACGTCGGCGCTGTCGAGAACGACACGGCCCAGGTCGTCGATCAGAAGCAGGCGCAAATATCCGCGCTCCCGTTTCATCACGTGAAGGATCTTCTCCAGATTCAGATCGACGCGCAAATATTTCTGATATCGCGAATTCGCGGCGTACAGGTTCATCTTGCTCAGGACACTGATGCGTTGACCGGGATTCGGGAAGTCCCGTTCATCGTACGAAACCAGGCGGATGTCTCCGCCCCGCATCGTGAACTGTTTCAACCAGGGAAGATGGTCGCCGTTGCCGCCGATGACGTAATAGTTCGAACCCGTCTGGATGGATTCGTTGTCCGTGTAAATCCGGATGTCCGATATGTTCGGGTAGGTGGACATATAACGGGCCAGATTGTTCCGAAGAAAGTCGTAATACACCACGAAATACTCGACGGGGGATTGGTAGTTCCGGTCCAGCACCTCGTTTATGGTTGCATCGCTTGCGATGGATCGGCTCAGCGCAACGGATTCGTGAATGATGGCAAGTAGTTCCCCGGACGCCCGCTCTATCGATTTCTGCAAATTATCGATTTCGCGCAATTTGATATCCGCCGAATTCCGTTGGTAGAAGAACACGTTAATGACGACGATGGGCAGCAGAACGCACAGAAAATAGACGAGAAGGAACTTGTATTTCAAAGGGATGTCGTTGACGCGTTGCAAGAAGGAAGCATGTCCGATCATTTCGCCCCCTCCGTTGGCGGCAGGACGCGGCATTTAACCCTTTCGTTCGTTTGACCGGTACACGGAGGGCGGCATCGAAACCATCGCCTTGAATTTTTCGACAAACGCCTCCGCGTCCTGGTAGCCCAACTGCTTCGCGATCGACGCAACCTTCATGTCCGTTTGCCGCAGAAGCCGCCTGGCTTCCGCAATGCGCAGCCGATGCACATATTCTCGAATCGAATATCCGGTCTTTTGCTTGAACAGTTGGCCGAGATAAACCGGATGATGCCCCACAAGCCGGGCCAGGTCGGAGATGCGGATCGTCTCCCGGTAATGCTCCTTCACGTATGCGATCACCCGGCCGACGGCACCTCCATGAAATTCCCCGGCCGCCTCAACGTCCGCATGAGCGCCGGGACCAGGGACATGGCGGCACGCTGCCAGCTCCGACAATAAGCCGTGAATTTCCTCCGGAATTAACGGTTTGAGCATATAGCGTTCAATCTTGTAAGGCATCGCCCGCTTCACGTACTCGAATTCCGGATATCCGCTCATAATGACGATCCGGGGCGCCGGCCCCGGATGCCGTCTTTCCCTCAATTTGCGGATCAGATCGAGACCGTCAATTCCGGGCATCCGAATGTCGGTGAAAATCAGGTCGGGTTGAACCGCGGCCGCCATCTTCAGCGCTTCTTCCCCGTCGGATGCGGCCGCACACAGCTCGTATCCGTAAGCGTTCCATTTGATCATCGTCTTCCAGCCTTCCAGCATGCGAGGTTCGTCGTCGACAACCATGACTTTGCGCAACTCGCCTCTCGCCTCCTTGCCCGGGAATGCTCAACTTTTACATTCCCCTTCCGGAATCAGCGCTGTTTGAAATATTGCCGGACAAGAAACCGCATCATTTCGCTCGGCTGTTCCACAAAACATTCCGCCCGGTCCGCAAACCGCATCCGGTACGGTGTCTCGGGCGTGCAAGGTTCCCAGCGCGGCAATTCCTCTCCGGTGGAATCCCGGCCGTTCGGATCGCCGGTTCGAATGAAGTTCGCCCAGTAGTCGCACATTTGACGCGCCAGATCGTAATGTTTGCCCTTGAAAGGCCTCCAGCATTTGGCCAGCGTCTCAAAGAAAAACCAGAGATCGACCGAGTGAAATGTTCCCGGATTGTCCCAGCCCGGTATCTCGGCATCGAAATTGTAATAGTACAGCGGAAGGTTGGCACCCGTATCGGCATTGGCTTGTACGGCAATGCGAATCGCATACTCGATGCTGCTCACCGAAGCTTTCGCCTTGGCCGCCCCGACGTCGCCCGATTCCGCATCGCACAGCTTCAGGAACGTATCGGCGTCTTCCCCGTACAGATCCGCGGCCATCTGCCGGAGTTCTTCCACGGTCCCGACGTTAGGCGCTTGAAAGAATTCGGACGACGTATGGCCGAACATGACCGGCACCGGCCAACGCTTATTCCGCAAAAACAGGTCGAACGGATTCCCCACGTTGAATACCCCGTCTTCGACGGTGGCCCAGAACCCCTGGTATTCAACCGCCTTGTCGCGCAAGTACACCGCATCGAGCCGTCTCGCTTCCGCAAGAGAGGAAACGCCGAGATACTCGAAAAACCGTACGCCTTCCTGCTCCGCCTCCTTCAGACTCTTCCAGAACCGGTGTCTTTCATTCCCCGGGTAAACATGCTGGAAGATACCGCTCTGGACAATTGCCCGCTGAAAGAGACCTTCATTCTGTGGAGACGTTAGCTGCACCATTACGCTTCCGCCGCCGGCGGACTGTCCGCCGATGGTGATATGATCCGGGTCGCCGCCGAATGCTGCGATATTGCGTTTGACCCACCTGATCGCCGCCTGCTGATCCAGATGGCCGAAATTGGCCGGCGCATCAGGCGATTCCGCCGTAATCTCGGGGTGACACAAAAAGCCGAACACATTAAGACGGTAACCGACAGTAACCACAACAATGCCTCTTCGCGCAATTCGCTCTCCGTCGAATTCCATTTCCGCCGTATGGCCGACCTGCAGTCCACCACCGAAAAACCAGACGAAGACCGGCAATCTTTCGTCCGGACTTTTGGCCGGTGTCCAGATGTTCAAATAAAGGCAGTCCTCATCCATGGGGATATCCGGATCGACGTGCCATTCCCGGGTATAGATGTTGCGCTCGTCAATCTCCTGCCTCACCTGCATGGGGGCGGGAGGGAATTCAAACGCTTTCAACACACCGTCCCAATTTTTGGCGGGCTGCGGTGCGCGCCAGCGATTTTCGCCCGTCGGCGGAGCCGCGAACGGAATCCCCTTGAAACTCGTAATTCGGGGGTCAGCCGCCGGCAGCCCCTGAACGATACCGTTTTCAACTTTCGTCACGCGAAGCATGCGCCATCGCCTCCCTGTGCGTATGAAAACTGCCTCCGCCGCATGGCGGATAACCATGATCTTACTATAATGGTAATATCGTTTTAGCCAAATGAATAGATGATGTTCACAAAAATTTATCCGGTATGGATGCACCGTTTGCTAAAACGTATTGGCGGATGGTTGCTTCGCTGCGTTCGATCGTTCCCACATGTCCAACAAGCGTCAAGGGTCATATGAATCGCTGAAATGGAGGCAATAAAAAAACCGGCGGAAGGAAGCCGGAATGTGGAACGAATGTGCGGTTACAGTTCCCGCACGAAGCCGCCGCACGATTCGCGGAAAACAAACGGCGTCTCGAACACGATCGATTTCGGCTTGGCGCCGGGCTCATGGATCAATCCCATGACCAACCGGATGCACGCCGCCGCCATTTCTTCCACGGGAAGCTTGATCGTCGACAGGGACGGCACGCTGTATTTCTCCGCCTCATGGTCGCCGTACGTCAGAATCTCCAGCGCGTCCGGTATTTTAATCCCCGCGCGGTGAAAAACGGGGAGCGCCGCCACCGCCATCGTTCCGATCGGGAAAAAGAGCGCGGTGGGCAGCGGTCCGCCCCCTTCCACAATCCGTCTGGCGGCCGCATATCCGCCCTCCATCGACATCGGGGCAAACTGGATATGCCGCTCCTCCAGTTCGAGGCCGTATTTGCGGCACGATTCGATAAAGCCCTGGAGCCGCAGGTTGTTCTCCGATCGTTTCAGGTGATCCGGCGCAATCGCGCCCACTTTCCGGTGACCGCGGACGGCGAACAGCTCCGCCGCCTTGCGTCCGATCTCGTAGCTGTCGACATGGACGCAACTGTAGACGCGGCTCTGGCGATTGAACAACACGACGGGCACGCTCAGCGGGTTTTCTTCCAGAAAACGCTGTTCCTCCGCAGAGACGCCCGTGATGATGGCGCCATGATAGATGCCGCTGTCGCAAATCTCCTTGATTTTTTGGATGTGCTGGCGCTTATACGGCTGAATGGTCATTTCGAAGGCGTGCTCCTGCTCCAGGATCGGGCTTTGCGCGCCCGTGAAGAAGCGTCCCAGCAACTCCGAAGCCAGGTCGGACGGCCAGAACGTGGCGATGAACGGCATGTTCCGGGTGCTTGATTGTCTCAGCCGTCTGGCCGAAACGTTGGGCAGATAGCCGAGTCCCTGGGCGGCCTCCAAAACCCGCTGCTGCGTTTTTTTCGAGATTCGCATCTCGTCGCCGCGGCCGTTCAGCACGATTGATACGGTTCCGACCGACAGTTTCGTCCGTTCGGCAATTTCTTTGATCGTCGACATGTTCATCCGTCCCGTTCCCTTTCGTGCTATCTCCGTTATATGAAACGGCCTCCGGTCTGTCAAGGACGCCGGCCCGCTGCGGGAACTTCCGCCCGCGCCCCCGGCGGAATCAGGGGTTCACGTCCTGGCCAGCCGTATGACGTTCCAGGACAGCTTCTTCGTCACGGCCGTCACCTTGCCGCCTGCCATCCGGGTCCCCGTGTTGAGGGTCGGTTTGATCATATCGGGGTGTTCGTATGAATTCCTCTTTTCCAGATCGTCCGTATACATCTCGATATGTTCGAGAAGCCGGTAACCTTCAAAGCCCCTGACGTCCAGCTCGACTTCGATGTCGTCGCCGACCGAGCGGTTGATCAGAAAGACGACCGCCTCGCCTTTCTCTTCATGGTGGACGGCCGCGGCCTCGATCGCCTGCACGTTCTCGTAGGCATGACATTGAACCGCCCCGGACAGGGCGAACTGTTCCGTATTGAAGGTCGGGCCGTCGACGACGGGCAGGATCGACATGCCGTCGCGGGCCAGCCGGTTCAGGTGGTAATAAGGGTAATAGGTCGCATTTTTCCAGACATGCTTTCCATCGAAGGCGATCGCGTTGCGAAGCCCGCCCGTCATGCAGGCGATCTTGACGCGATCCGCATGGCGCAGAAACGTCAGCAACACCGAAGCCATTGCAAGGGCGTTCAGCATCTGGTGGGAATGGAACCGCCGGGTCTCCCCTGTATCATCCGGGTTCGTCCAGTCATGTCGTTTGAACACGTTGTCGCGAGGCGCGAACTGAAAGTAACTTTTGCTGACGTCGTGCCATCCTCTGCGGCCGAAGGGCACCTCGACCGCCTTGCCGAAATGGGCGCCGTACTCATCGAAGGAGATATACATTTTTTTGGGCGTGCGCAATTTGGTCTGCAGATAGTCGCAAATCGACCGGGTGGTGTTAATGTAATCTTCAAACACGGAGGAGATGTTGAGGTAGTTGGCCAAATCGCCTTCCGGCACGATGTGATAGTGGTGCAACGACACGTAATCGACCGATTCGTAACACTGTTCAAGCGCCGCCATTTCCCATTCGGGAAAATGCTTGTGGTGATCCGATGTGCCGGCAAACACCGTCTCCGCGCGGTTATCGATCCACTTGATAATCTTGGATATTTCATGGGTGCGGATTCCGAATCCGACGGGATCCTTCTCCCAGGAACCGATCTGCCAATGCCCGTCCATTTCATTCCCGAGATACCACGTCCTGATCGGATAGGGTTCAGGGTGCCCGTATTTCCGCCGAAGCTCCGACCAGTACGTGCCGCCCGGATGAACCGAATATTCCACCAGTTGCGCGGCGCTCTTGATCCCTTCCGTCCCGAGATTGATCGTATACATCGGCTCCGTGTTTGCGCGCCGGGTCCACTCCAGGTATTCATCGTGCCCCACAATATTCGGTTCGATCTGAAACCATGCCAGATCAAGCTGGGTTCTGCGGTTTTCAACCGGACCGATGGAAGCTTTCCAATCCCAGCCCGATACCCAGTTTCCGCCGGGAAGGCGCAGAGCGGGAAGATCAAATTCCCTGACCGCCTCGATTATATCCCGCCGGAACCCCATGTCGTCGGCGGTCGGATGGTTCGGATTGTAGATGCCGCCGTAGACCCAGTTCCCGATCGGTTCCAGGAACGCCCCGAACAATCGTCTGCTCACCACGTCAATCTTGTACGAAGGATGAACCGTCACCTTGGCCTGCTTCCTCACGGGAATCCCCTCCGGAACAAAATGGTGAACCTAGAAATTTCGTTTTAGATATCCAAATGATAGCGATTCCCGAACAGACCGTCAACTTCACCATTCTTTCCCCATCTGAACGGAAAAAATGTAAAGAGTTGACACTGCCGCACGATTGGCTTACGATACAAAAATGGAACTGAAACGTTTTAGCGATTCCGCCATGGCGGTCCTGGAGGTTGGATCCGATGCCGCACGGCGCCCCTTTCTCCTCCCCGGACGGCGCGTCCGTCAAAACGAGCATTTGGACGCCCGATTTTGTCAAATTGACCGCCATGACCACCCTTCTGCGCATTTGCACCCAGATTCAGATTACGTCGATGCCGCTGTTCTTCCATCACTTGGGAGGCAGCCACGCGCTCGCCGGGCTCTCCATGACCTTTTTCACGCTGTCCGCGTTAATGACCCGGCCGATTGTCGGCGTGGCGCTCGATACGTACGGACGCAGATCCATTCTTCTCGGCGGCACGGCCGTGTACATGGTCTCAACCTTTCTGTACGGTTTTGTCACGTTCATTCCCATCCTCATCCTGTTGCGCATCCTGCACGGCATCTCTTTTTCGGCCAGTTCGACCGCCTCGAGCACCATGGCCTCGGACATCTTGCCGGAACACCGAATGACGGAGGGGCTTTCCTATTTCGGTCTGTTTGGCACGTTGGCCGTGGCCGTCGCGCCGACCGCCGCCTTAACCTTGCTGGAGGCTTTTGGCTATTCGGTGCTCTACGGCTTGACGGGCATCGTCTCGCTGATCGCCTTTCTCATCGGCCTCGGCATCCGTTCCGGAAAGGGCGGACTCCGCGGTTGCAAGAAGAAGGCTTCCGACAAATTCGCACCCGGCGGCGGGATGCCGGGTGAAGGGGCGATCCGGCCGCGCCGGGCCATTTTGGAACCTCGTTCCATTCCGCCTTCCGTCGTCGTTCTGTTCGTCTCGCTGTCGGCCAGCGCGGTTTCGGTGTTCCTTCCGACTTTCGCCATCCATCGAAACATTGACCACATCGGCCTGTTCTTCGTTGTACAGGCCGCAGCGCTCGCCCTGTCCCGCCTCTTCATCGGGCCGTGGTCCGCACGGACCAGTCCGCGCCGGATCGTGGCGATCAATCTTGTCGCCCAAAGCATCGCGCTGGCGGGCATCGGTTTCTCGCACTCCCTATGGGAATTGCTCGGTTGGGCGGTCTTGTTCGGGTTCGCGAACGGCTGCCTGATCCCGCAGCTCAATGCGATTGCCGTCACAAATGCCGGACAGGCCAACCGCGGCAAGGCCAACGCCACATTCTACGTCGCGCTGGACTTCGGTATAGGCGTCGGCGCGGCCTGCTGGGGCCTTGTGCTGGACGGGATGGAAGCGGAGTGGATTTTCATCCTTGCCGCCATTTTGCCGGCCATCGCGCTCCTGACGCCCGGCGTTTCGGCAACCGCCCGCCCCGGGAGGAGCTGACGCGCACAAAAAGAATGGGGGAGCCCGCTTGCGCTCCCCGGCCATCAGCCTTTACGGACGAAGCCCCGTCGCCCATAGCAGCCGATAGAACACGTCGGTGTTCTCGTACACGCCCGCAAACCATTGGGCACCCGCCCCCGTGGCCGTCAGCGGGATGTCCACCGCCTCGCCGTTAAAAATGAAAACGCACGATGTCCCGAAACCGGCCGCCCGAAAGAAAAAGAGGCGCCTTGCGGCGCCTCTTCGGTATCAGCCGGTTGCCTTCCCGCACCCGGCTGCACCTATCCGCATAACCAATAGCGGTCCCGCGTTCCCGCCGTCCCGCGGCCGGCTTCCGGCCGACGGCGCCGCCGGCGTCGCATCGGCTCACGCCTCGGAGCCCGCGACCGCGTACGGCTCGTTGTTCCACTTCGCTTCTTCCTCGCGGCGGTTTTTGCGGAACAGCTTCGACAGCCATTCGTACACGATCGGCACGATCACCAGCGTCAGCAGCGTCGAGCTGGTCAACCCGCCGATGACGGTGACGGCCAGCCCTTTGGAGATGAAGCCGACGCCGGCTTCCACGCCGATGACCAGCGGCAGCAGCGCGCCGATGGTGGCCAGCGCGGTCATCAGGATCGGGCGCAGACGCGTCGCCCCCGCCTCCAGGATCGCCTCCCGCATCGCGAGGCCCTCGCGTTCCTTGTGGATGATGCGGTCGACCAGGACGATCGCGTTCGTGACGACGATGCCGATGAGCATGAGGAGCCCCATCATGGCGGTGACGGACAGCGTCTGTCCGCTGATCCACAGGCCGACCAACGCACCGATCAGGATGAACGGCAGCGAGAACAGGATGGCGAACGGCGCCAGCCCTTCGCCGAAGGTTACGATCAGGATGAAGTAAACGATCAGGACCGCCACGATCATGGCCACGATCAGTTGCGAGAACGTCTCTTCAATATCCGCCATGACGCCGGATTCGCCGATGACGACGCCGTCCGGCAGTTCCAGCTCCCGGATTTTCCTGTCCAGTTCCGACGCGGCCGCCGATACGTCCTTGGACGTAATCTTGCCGGTGACGCTCGCGTAATATTGCCCTTTGCTGCGGTCAAGCTGGCTGGCGACCTCGCCTTCTTCCACCTTCACCAGATCGCCGAGCCGAACCGTCTGGCCCGTGGCGGTCGGGATGGGCCGATCCAGCAACTGCTCGAACGTTTCCGCCGTCTGCACGTCCTTCCGGATGACAACCTCGAGGTCCCGGCCGTCTTTTTTCAACGTCGTGAGCACTTCCTCGGACTGGTTCGGGTTCAGCATCATGGCCAATTGGACTGCCGTCAGCCCATTTTGCATCGCCAGCTCGCGGTTCACATGCAGCGTGTACTGCGTGTATACGTCCGACAGGCTGGTGGACACGTCGGCGATGTTTTCCGCCTCGTTCATGGCCGCCTCGATCTGCCGGACCGCCTCTTTCACGCGTTCCAGATCGTAACCGTACACCGTGTAGCTCATTTCGTCGCTGGCGAATCCGAACGAGGAGAAATCCTGCGTTTTCCACGTGCCGCTCGTCTCGAGCGAGGTCACCTGCTCGGTCAGTTCCTCCATCACCCGGTCGAAATGGGGCGTATCCGGGTCAAAGATGACGAACAACAGGGCGCCGTTGGAACCACCGCCCATCATCGCCATCATCGGATTGCCGCTGCCGCCGATGGCCACCTGCACGATTTCCACATCGTCGCGGGCCATCATCATCTTTTCCACTTCGGCGATGTTGGCGTTGGTCGTCTCCGGATCTTCGCCCTTGGCCGGGGTGTAGGTGAAATACATCACCTTTTCGCTCGCGCTCGTGTCAATGAAGCTGACGCCCACCACCGGCAGCAGGAACAGGCTGGCGACCAGCAGCACGACGGCGGTCAGGAACGTCACGGCCTTGTGACGAAGCGACCAATCGAGCATCCGCTTGTAGGCGCTCGCCAGCGCACCGTGTTCCCGATGGGATTTCACCGATTTTTGCCCGGTCAGTTGCTTTTTGAACAGCGTGTGCGAAAGTGACGGCACGACGGTGATGGCCACCAGGAGCGACGCGCCCAGGGCGAACGCCATCGTCATCGCGAACGGCATGAACAGTTCCCCGACCATGCCGCCGACGAAGACGAGCGGCGCGAACACGGCCACGGTCACCAGGGTGGACGACAGAATCGGTTTGAACATCTCGATCGTCGCCGAACGGATCAGGTCGCGGCCTTTCAGCGGTTCGTCCTTCAGCCGGAGCCGCCGGTAAATGTTTTCCACCACGACGATCGAGTCGTCGATGACCCGGCCGATCGCCACCGTCATCGCGCCGAGGGTCATCAGGTTCAGCGTGATGTCCAGACTCCACAGCAACAACAGGGCGATCAGGATGGACAGCGGGATCGAGATCACCGAAATGATGGTCGACTTGATATCGCGCAAGAACAGCAGGATGACCAGAATCGCGAAGCCCGCGCCGTACAGCGCCTTGCTGATCATCGCGTGGATGGAATTCTGCACCGGCTTGCCCTGGTCAAGCGTCACGTCGATGTTCAGGCCCTTGTACCTGTCCTGCAGTTCGCGCACGAGGTCTTTGACCGCGTTCGCCACTTCCACGGTGTTGGCTTCCTGGGATTTGGAAATTTGAATCCCGATCGACGTTTTGCCGTTGGTCCGGGAAATCGATTCGGCCTGGCCTACCGTCTCGAGCGTGGCAATCTCAGCCAAGCGCACGAACGGCATCGGATGGTCGGCGGTCGGCGTCACCGGGATGAGCGTCTCGCCCAGTTCCTCCACGGTGGTCACTTTTCCGTTCACCACCAGCGCCTTTTCCGCATCGTCAAACGGGTAGAGCCCCAGCGGGAACGCCACTTCGCTCGCCTGGACGATCCCCTTGACGGTATCCTCCGTCAACCCGAGCGCCGCCATCTTGGCCTGATCGTAGGAAAGCACGACCTTTTCCACGTACTGTCCCGACGTTTGGACCGAAGCGACGCCGTCAAGCTTCTTGAGTTCGGGAACAAGGACGTTTTCGACGATCGCGGTCAGGTCCGCGAGGTCTTCGGTTTCGTGGCTGACGCTGAGCGCGATCACGGGAATGAGGTTCATGCTCAGCCGGGTGATCGTCGGCTCCATGGCCTCGTCCGGCAGCTTCAGCGTGTCCAGGGTGTTGCGGATTTGCCGCTCCGCCTCTTCCATGTCCGTGCCGTATTCGAACTCGACCTGCACGCTGGACATGTTGGAGAACGAATTGGAATAAACGGCCCGGACGCCCTTCAACTCTTCCAGCGCATCTTCCACCGGAATCGAAACTTCTTCCATGACCTGGTCCGGCGCCGCCCCCGGATAGACCGTCATCACCAAAACATAAGGGACGGAGATGTCGGGAATGTATTCCTGTTTCATGTTCATGCCCGCATAAATGCCGGAGATGGCCACGATGATCGTCAGCATCCAAACGGCCAGTTTGTTGCGAATGACAAAATGGATGGTCGATTTCACGCGGTAATCCACTCCTAAGGGGTGTTGGGTTGTACGGTTTTATATACGGATCGTCCACTGGGCCGTTTCACCGCTCATCCGGCGGAAACCGATTCGGGAACTTCCGGCCGTTCCGGAGCGCGGAGGCTTCTTGACTGACCGGTCAACTTTTTTTAAAATAAACGACCAATAGGTCAATGTCAAGTTCAGCCAACCCAAATCAGAAAAACGAGGATGGGGTCATGTCCCGAAAATCGCTCATCATGGCCAAGGCCATCGAACTGTTCGCCCGCAACGGCATCGAGGCGACGACGGTACAGGACATCACGGAGGCCTGCGGCATTTCCAAAGGCGCCTTTTATCTGTCGTTCGAATCCAAGGACGATCTGATCACGGCGATTATCGACGACTTTTTGCAGGACATCGTGGCCAAAAACAACGCGCTGCTGCGCGAGCCTTTGCCGGCGAGGGAATTGCTGTTCCGGTACATGTTTTCTTATTTGAACGTGGTTTACGAACACGCCCCGTTCCTGACCCTTTTCCTGCGGGAACGGATCAATCCGCTCAACGACCGCATGCTGCAAAGGATCCGCGAACTGGAAATGTCGTCCAACGACACCCTGTTGACGATTATCGGCAAGCTGTACGGCCCGCGCGCGACGGCCATCCAATATGACCTGCTGGTCACCATCCAGGGATTGATCAAGGGATACATGGAATTTGTCGTCCGCCATCCGCAGGCGCACGATCTGGAGGCGCTTGCGCGTTTTCTGGTCGAGCGCGTCGACTGCCTGGTCGAACATCACCCGTACGCCTACATTACGCCGGAAATGTGGTCGCAAAAGACGGAATGCGCGATCCTCCACGAACCGACCAAAGAATCGGTGCGGCAACTGATCGCCTCGTTCCGGGGATCGTACGCGGAACTGCCGCTGGTGGAGGAAACGCTGCAACTGCTGGCGGAAGAGTTGGCCGCCCCCGAGCCGCGGGAGGCGCTGGTCCAGGGGCTGTTGTCCAATCTGATGCCGTACAAGGAGTTTGCGTTTTTGGTGTATCAGGTGAACCGGGTGCTGCGGAAGTAGGGGCGCCTGCCGTTGCCGGCCGTTGAAGGCCGTTTCCGCCGTTTCCTCCGGTCGGTTTCTTGCCGGCTGGCGCTAGGACCGTCATGGACCAGGAAGGCGACCGAATAGATTGTAAAAATGCAACCTATTCCCCTCGAAACGACCTGAAAGAGGGGGATAGGTTGCATTTTTGCAATAGATAGAAGGAATGGCGGGAGCGCAACGGGGCATGGATTGCATTTTTGCAATACATTTCAATTCGCTGCCACGAAAGGGGAAGCGGCTCCGTCTCAGGTCTGAAGGCAAAATCGGGCCCGGGCATCGCGACTGCGCAAAGGGACGGTGGCAAGATAAAAGGCGAACGGGAACGCGCTGTTCCACTCCACGCTGCTGGCGATGTGGGTGATCGCCATTTATCTGGCGCTGCGGAACGGAACCCGCTCGCGGACGGAACGTGTCCATGAATCGTCGCCGGCGGCACGCTAGCAGCGGGAGACGGTGCGGATCACGGTGAGCGGGTTCACAATGAGCGGGTTAACCATTTTAAGAAGTCAACAGCCGTTGAAACGCCCGTTCGTACCCCTCGACCATCCGTTCCAGCGTGAACAGCCGTTCCACCCGTTCCCGGCACGCCCGTCTCCGGATGTCGGGGAGCCGTTCGACCTGGGCGACGGCTTCGTCCAGATTCGCGGCCACAAAGCCGGTTACCCCGTGCTCCACCACTTCCGGCACGGAACCGAGGCCGATGCCGATCACCGGCGTTCCGCAGGCCATCGCCTCGGCCATCACCAGGCCGAACGGTTCCGGAGCGCGGATCAGATGCAACAGCGCCAGCGCGCCCCCCATCAGCCGGTTCCGATCCTCCGGGCCCACTTCACCCACAAAGCGGATCTGCTTGTCGTCGATCCACGGACGAATCCTGGTGTCGAAAAATTCCTCCGCGCCGCCGGGCACCATGCCGGCGATCACAAGCGGCAAGCCGGTTCGGCGCGCGAACTCCACCGCGAGATCGGCGCCCTTGTCCGGGCAGATGCGGCCGATGAACAACAGGTACTCCCCTGCGCGGTCGACAAAGTCGAACTGCTCCAGCCGGATCCCGTTGTACACATTGGCAATGTAGTTCAGCTCCGGGCAGCCTTCCCGCTCCGCCATGCTGATGGAGATGTAGGGCAGGTCGGCGTATCGCCGGTAGGCCATCCGGGAGTCGGCTTCCAGCAAGGCCGCCCCGTGCAGGGTCGTGACCACCGGCGTGCGGATCAGCCGCGCAAACGGCAGTGTCAAATAGTTCATGTGATTGTGCAGCACATCCAGTCCCAGTTCGTCGGCCTGCTGCAAGGCATGTCCGATGTGAATCAACTCCCAGGGGCGGGAGGGAAGGTCCGGGTTTTCCCCGAGCGGTGCCGGGCACACGGACACGAGACGGGCCTTCGTCCCGGAATCGCCGGTCGCAAACAGGTACACCTCGTGTCCCCGTTCCGTCAATCCGTCCGCCAGATTGGCGCAGACCTGTTCCCAGGGACCGTACTTGCGCGGCGGCGTACGCCAGGCGATGGGTGCCAGTATGCCGATTTTCACCTTCGCTCACCTCTCCTCTCGCTTCATGGAATGTCGGGCCGAATGCGGGACCGGCCTTTATTTTATCACAATCACAATCCTAGAATAGCCAAGCGGCGCCCGTTTAAGCCCTCCATGGCCGGTTGCGCGCCTCACACCCCGGCGTACGCCTGGAACCCGCCGTCGACGGGCACGGTGACGCCGGTCACGAAGCCGGACATGCAGTCGTCGGCCAGCCAGATCAAGGTCCCCAGCAGATCCGCGGGTTCCCCGAAGCGCCGCATGGGGGTGTGGCTGATGATTTTCTGCGAGCGCTCCGTGAGCGAACCGTCCGGGTTTTGCAGCAGCGCGCGGTTTTGTTCGGTCAGGAAAAAACCTGGCGCGATGGCGTTTACCCGGATGCCGGCCGGCGCCAGGTGGACGGCCAGCCACATGGTGAAGTTGCTGATCGCCGCCTTGGCGGCGCTGTAGGCCGGCACCTTCGTCATCGGCTTGTAGGCGCTCATGGACGAAATGTTGATGACCGTGGCGCCCGGCCGGCCGATCATGCGCTTGGTGAAAATTTGCGTGGGAATCAGGGCGCCCGTAAAGTTCACGTCGAACACGTGGCGGAAATTTTCCGTCTCCAGATCGAAAAACGAGAGCGCCTGCGGATCGTCGACATCCTCCGGACGGAACGTCTCCGCCGTGGTGCTCGCCTTCGGATGGTTGCCCCCGGCGCCGTTGATGAGAATGTCGCAGCCGCCCCACCGCTCCGAGACCTCCCGGTCCGCCCGCCGGACGTCGTCGGCGTTCAGCACGTCACAGGCCATGGCGATCGCTTCGCCCCCGGCTTCCCGGATGGCGCGGGCCACCGCCTCCCCTTTCTCCGGCGTCCGGTTCAGGATCGCCACCTTCACGCCGTGACGGCCCAGTTCCCAGGCCATGGCGCCACACAGCACGCCGCCTCCCCCGGTCACGACCGCCACTTTCCCCCGCAAACGTTCATGAATCGGAATCACGGTTCACTGCGCCTCCCTTTCGGTTGCGTTCCAGCGAGTCCCATATGCCCCACAAATACATGATCCCCAGGGCCCGGTCGTACAGCCCGTAACCCGGCCGGCCGTATTCGTCCCAGATTTGCCGGCCGTGATCGGGCCGGGCGTAACCCTTGAAGCCGACGTCATGCAGCGCCTTGACGATGCCGGTCATATCCACCGTCCCGTCGGTGACCCGGTGGGACGTTTCCATGAAATCGCCGTTGTCGAACACCTTCACGTTGCGCAGGTGCACGAACGGGATGCGGTCGGCGAATTCATAAATCATGCCCGGCAGATCCAGCTCCGGGTTTGTGCCCAGCGAACCGCTGCAGAACGTCAGCCCGTTGGCCGGACTGTCCACCATGTCCAGAATGCGCCGGATGTTTTCGCGGTTGTTGACGATGCGCGGCAGGCCGAAGATCGACCACGGCGGATCGTCGGGATGAATCGCCATCCGGATGCCGCAGCGCTCGGCCACCGGGATGATGGCTTCCAGGAAATACCGCAGGTTCTCCCGGAGCCGTTCCTCCGTCATCCCGCGGTACGCTTCAAACAGCGCGGCGATGTGCTGCAGCCGTTCGGGTTCCCAGCCGGGCATCGTAAATTCGGGATTTTCGTTGATGCGGGCAATCAATTCGCGCGGGTCCATGTCCATGATTTTGCTTTTTTCAAAAAACATCGCCGTCGACCCGTCGGGCGCCGGTTTGTACAGGTCCGTCCGCACCCAGTCGAACACCGGCATGAAGTTGTAGCAGATCGTTTTCACCCCGACTTCCGCCAGCTTCTCGATCGTCCGCTTGTAATTTTCGATATAGCGATCCCGCGTGGGCAGCCCGAGCTTGATGTCATCGTGCACGTTGACGCTTTCCACGACTTCGATGTGAAACCCGTGCGCTTCCACCTCCCGCTTGACACGCAAAATCTCGTCCATCGGCCACTCCTCGCCGGCGGGAAGGTGGTGCAGCGACCAGACGATGCCTTCCACGCCCGGAATTTGCCGGATCTGTCGCAGCGTGACCGTGTCGTTGCCGGCGCCGAACCAGCGAAACACCATGCGCATGCCGGCTTCCTCCTCTCAAGGTTCAAAATAATGCGGATACCGTTCGCGCAGCAGGGGCATCTCGACGTCCAGCCTCGCGAGATGGTCGTCCAGCAGGGAAGCGGTCAGACGTTCATCGCCCGCCCGGATGCCGTCGAACAGGCGGACATGTTCCGCCACCACCCGCTTCAGTTCCCTGAATTCCCGCAGCGCCAGAAAACGGAGGCGATTGATGTGCGCGCGCATGTGTCCCACGACTTGCAACAGCGTCCGGTTTTCGGTGATCGACATGATCGCCCGGTGAAACTCTTCATCCAGCTTGAGCAGCAGCGCCGCGTCTTCCTTTTCCACGGCCGCCTGCTGCCGGTCGAGCAGTTCCCGCAACCGGGACTCGTGGCGCGCCGCGACGGCTTTGTCCCATCTTTGGACCGCCAGACGGAAGGCGGGGGTTTCCAGATGCTTGCGGATGAAGCGGACTTCGCTCACCTTGCGCTCGGAAATGAGGCGAACGCGGGTGCCGCGCTGCGGCAGAATCTCGATCAGCTCTTCACCGGCGAGCGCGCGAAACGCTTCCCTGACCGGCGTGCGGCTGACGCGGAGCGATTCCGCGATTTCGTTTTCGTAAATCATTCGCCCGGGCTCCAGCCGCAAAAACACGATGTCATCGCGCAATTGCTCGTAAACGCGGCCGCCGAGCGTGTGATTCCCGGATCCGTTTGCCGGGACCGGTGCTGGCACGGGCGCCCCTCCCCCGTTAACTTGTATACTTGTATTCAAGTTATTCCGATCTTATGGTAAGCGATGGGAAAGGGGTTGGCAAGACCCGCCGACCTGCCGGTCCGCGGGCCCCGTCAACCGATCCGCGGGCCCCGTCATTGGCGCGCGGGGCGCAGCCGTTTGGCGATCATTCCGTGTTTGGGCGAACACAGGAAGCTGACCACAAACACGACCCCCGTGCAAAACGCCATCGATCCCGAAATCGACGTGTTCAGCCAAAGCGCAGTGTAGTAACCCGCGAACGCCGACAACACCCCGAAGGCGGAGCTGAGCGCCATCATCGCGGACAGCCGGTCCGTCCACAGATACGCCGCAGCGGCCGGCGTGACCAGCATGGCCACGACCATGACCGCGCCCACCGCGTCGAAGGAAGCGACGGCCGTCACCGATACCATCGTCATCAGCACGTAGTGCATCAGCGCCACGGGAAGGCCCAGACTCGCCGCCAGCGCGGGATCGAACGACGTGATTTTCCATTCCTTGAAAAACGCCACGATCAGCAGCAGCACCAGCAACAAAACGACCGACAGCATCACCGTCGCTTCGGGAACCGAACCGATCCCCGGCAGATCCACCCGTTCCCACGGGATGAAGGCGATCTCTCCCATCAGCGCGTGCTGCACGTCCAGGTGGACGTTCCCAACGCGGGTCGCGATCAGCGCCACTCCGACGGCAAACAGCGTGGTCAACACGATGCCGATCGACGCTTCCTGCTGCACGCCCCGGTTGTGTAGCCATTGCACCAGCACGGCGGTGAGCAATCCGGCCGCGGTCGCGCCGATCAGCATGTGCACTCCGCTCAACTGGCGGGTGAGGAGGTAGGCGACCACGATGCCCGGCAGCACGGTATGGCTGATGGCGTCGGCCATCATCGCCATGCGTCGCAACAGGAGCAGCGTGCCCACCAGACCGCAGGAAATCCCGACCAGCGACGCCGTCAGCAAAATCCATCCGGTGTAACTCATGCTAATGAACCCTCTCCGCTTCCGAAATGGTCCGGGGAAGTCTTTCGTCCCGCCGGATGCGGTTCCCGTCCAAGATTCGGGCGTCCCGCCTCTTCCGAATGTAACGTTGCACCCAACCGACCAGCAGTCCCTTCCGTGCGCCGAACAGGAACGAAACGGCAAACAGGGCGGATGCGGCGATCACGATGAACGGTCCGGTCGGCCATCCTTCACCCTTTACGCTGATCAGCGTCCCGGCCACGCCCGCGCCGCCGCCGAACAACGCCGACAGGATGAGCATGCGGCCGAACGAATGGGTCCAGTACCGGGCGCTGACGGCGGGAATGATGAGCAGGGCGGCCATCAGAATGACGCCGACCGCCTGAATGCCGACGACGATGACGAGCACCAGCAGCGCCGTGTACATCGCGTCCATCCACCGCCCCGACAGCCCCAGTCCCCTTGCGAACCGGGGATCGAACAAAAACAGCTTCCACTCCTTGAACGAAACGGCCACCACCAGCACGACGAGCAGCGCCAAGCCCGCCATCATCCACACGTCCTTGCGCACCATGGCGGCCGCCTGCCCGAAGATGAAGCCGTCCAGACCGCTCTGGTTGCCGCCCGGCAGATGGTTCACGATGGTCAACAGCATGATGCCGAAACCGAAAAACACCGAGAGCACGATCCCCATCGCCGCATCTTCCTTCACGCGGCTGCCGGTCCGGATCCATTGGACGAACAGCGCGCCAAGCAGGGCGCTGGCCGCGGCGCCGGCGATCATGAACGGCAAGGATTTGACGCCCGCAAGAACGTAGCCGATCACCACGCCCGGAAGCGCCGCGTGCGCCAACGCGTCGCTCATCAGGCTCTGCCGCTTCCAATGGGCCAGACAGCCGACAATGCCCGCGGCAACCCCCAGGATCAACGTACTGAACAACACCCACTGCGCATTGGGCGACAAAGCGGCCATCATCCCGACTTCTCCCCCCACCCGCGCAGCGTGCCGCCGTAGGTCCGGGCGATGTTGTCCCGGGTGAACACGGACGCGGTCGGTCCGTGCGCGATGACGGTGCGGTTCAGCAGCAGCACGTGGTCAAAATAATCGGCCAGCGTCTGCAGGTCGTGATGCACGACCATGACGGTTTTCCCCCTGTTTTTCAACGTTTTGAGCGTCTCGATGATCGCCCACTCCGTCGCGGCGTCGACACCGGCCAGCGGTTCGTCGAGAATATACAAATCCGCGTCCTGGACAAGCGCGCGGGCGAGAAACACCCGCTGCTGTTGCCCGCCGGACAACTGGCGGATTTGCCGCTTCGCGTAATCGGCCATGCCCATCTTCTCCAACGCGGCCATGGCCAGTTCCTTATGCCGGCGCCGCGGCCATCTCAGCCAGCCGATCCGGCCGTACAGGCCCATCAGCACGACATCGAGGACGTCCGTCGGGAAGTCCCAGTCGACGGACCCCCGCTGCGGCACGTACCCCACCCGGGACTTCGCTTTGCGGTACGAAGTCCCGAAAAATTTCACCGTCCCCGACAGCCGGGGATGCAGTTCCAGCATCACGTTGAGCAGCGTCGACTTCCCCGCTCCGTTCGGCCCGACGATCCCGGTCAGCGTCCCGGGCCGGACGGTAAAGCTTACCTCGTCCAGCACCCGGTTTTTCCGGTACGATGCCGACAGGCCGCTCACCTCCAGCACCGCGTCCATGTCACTCACCCTCTCCGGTCAACGCGTTGTAGATGACCTCCACATTGTGGCGATACATGCCGATGTACGTGCCCTCCGGCGTCCCGGCCTCGCCCATGGCGTCGGAAAACAGCTCGCCGCCCAGTTTCACGTTCAGCCCGCGCTTCTTCGCGCCTTCGATGACGGCCTGGATGGAAGCGGGATTGATGCTGCTTTCCACGAACACCGCCGGCACCCGGCGCTCCACGAGCAGCTCGATCGTGCGCTCGATGTCCGTCAGGCCGATCTCGTCCTCCGTGCTCAAACCTTGCAACCCGACCACTTCCATATCCAACATACGCCCAAAATAGCCGAATGCGTCATGGGCCGTCACCAGCACGCGCTTTTCTTTCGGAATTTGCGACATTTTCGCCGTCGCCTCTTCCTTGAGGGCGTCCAACTGCGCGAAATAGGCGTTCTTGTTGGCCTCAAACGCGTCCGCGTCCTGCGGCGACAGTTGCTTTAACTGTTCCGTCGCCGCCGCGAGCGCTTCTTTCCACAGGTCGATGTCGAACCAGACGTGCGGGTCCGTCGCCCCTTCCTCGTCCGTCAACAGCTTCCCCCGCGGCAAGGTTTCCGCGATGCCGAGGACGGGCTTGCTTTTGCCCATCTCGTCGAAACCCCGGATCATGTTGGCCTCCAGGTGCAGCCCGCTGTAAAACACAACGTCGGCCTCCGCCAACTTCCGGATGTCGCGCTGCGTCGCGTTGTACAGGTGCGGATCGACGCCCGGTCCCATCAGCGGCTCGACGTCCACCCGATCGCCGCCGATGACCGAGACGGGCTCCGCAATTTGCGCGATGGTGGTCATCACCCGGATGCGCCCGTCCTTTGCGGCCTTTTCGCCGGATCCGGCGCCGCCCCCGCACGCCGCGAGCAACAGCAACGCCAGCAACCACAGGCCGGCTCTGCCGCCGTTCCGCCGGACATGCCGCCGGACGCGTTCCCCCGCCTGAACGCTCCATCCTTTCGCCGCGTGGAGCGCCCTTCGCGACGTTGCCCGACTTGCCGAAGTCTCCTGCGGTCCCATTGCCGTCTTCCGTTCTCTCCTTGCTCCGTTTCGTCCCATGCCGGTTTCTCCTCTCCTTCCGTCCTCTTCTGAAATGCAACTGAAAGTCCCCCGTGAACGCGTGTGATACGGGACAAGATGTGCTTCCGTCAAATTATTTTGCATTAAGGAAAAATTTTTTTGTTGATAAAAAAATAATGGCTGATCGCCATTTTTGTCAACCCGTATTTTCAGAAAATAACAGAACCCCGCGCCGGATCATCCTTGCCGCGGGGCTCACGCTTTCACGGGCAACAACGGCGTACCCGCCGCCACGAATACCACTCGTACACGTCCTGCGCCGCCTCCGCGGAAAGTTGCGAAACCGAAAACCGGAAGCCGCCCAGCCCGCCGGATACCGACGCCGTGACCGTGCAAAGATCGCGCCGCCGCTGGAACACCGTCGCCTTCAGGGCGAGCGACTGCACGTTCCGCCGCCGGAGCCATACCGTCCGCTCGGCGACCGCGCGATAGCGCAACACCAGATGATCGCCCCGAATGCCGACCCCCGCGCTGCGATACTGGGCATGGCCCCAAAACACCGCCAGCGGAAGGAGCGGCACGGCGGACCAGGCCGCTGCCCACCCGAACCAGGCGACGGCGCCGGCGGCCAACGCCAGGGCGAGCACCGCTTTCCAACGGACGAAAAACAGCCACGCCCGGCGCGGCGGGAACCGGTCCGGCGCAATCGGCGTCAGGTGCGGCGCCGTCGCCGCCAGCATCCGTTCCACATCCCGGACCGGCAGGAACGGATGGATCAGCGCGGTGCGCTCCAGACCGGACTGGACCACCGCCAGCCGCAATTCGCCTCTGCCGAACGGTTTGCGCAACCATCCCTGTTCCAGGATGGCCGCCTGCACTTTTCGGACCGGGAACGTGATCTGCCTTTTCGACAGCAATCCGTAGGACACGTGGATGCGCTCGCCGTCGGTCTCGAGCCGGAATCCCGCATATTTCCACACGTACAGGACGACCGACAGGGCCCAGGACAACAGCATGGCCACGGCCACCACGAACAGCACCGCCGACGGTCCGTGCAGCAGTCCGGCCGCCCGCCGCGCGATGGTGATATAGAACGAACTGTCCACCAGATCGTCGACAAAAGACAGCACTCCGGCGAAGAATGCGACGGCCAGACGCAAATTGAAGGAAGTCAGCGCCGCGGCGGCAAAGGTCTCCGGCGGAACGGCCATCGCAAAGGCCGGCTGTCCGCGATCTTCCGCCCGCAAGCCGCCCGCCGCGTCATTCCCGGCCTCCGCGCCGGCGACGGGATCGCGGCTCCACGGCTCCGCGGCCGAGGGGCCGGGGACCGTACCCGTGAAGGCGGCGCCTGCCACGGTCCCGTCATCGCCCGAAAGGCCCGCCGAACGGCCATCCGCCATGCCGCCGGAGATTCCGTCCCCCGGACCGCCGACGGAGCCGGCCGCCGCGTCCGCCGACGTCGCGCGGGCGGCCCGCCCGACGTCGGCTTCCTCCGCTTCCCGGGCCGTTTTCCGCTCCGTCAACCGCCGGATGACGGCCGCCTCTTTCCGCGACAGCGCTTCGAAGATCGCCTCCGGTTCAATGCCGCCGCCGGAGGCCGTTTCCACCGACACCTTCACCACGCCGAACATCCGTTGCAGCAGCGGCTGTTCCACATTCACCGAATGAATCCGGCTCCGGTAAATCGTGCGCACCTCGCGCTGCCATACGCCTTTGCGGACGACGAGCCGGTCTTCTTCCACCGCATAGGTGAACCGGATCCAGGACAACCAGACATAACCCAAGGTTACCGCCACCACCGCCGCGAATCCCCAACCAAACCACGCCGGCAGACGGTCGTCAATCCAAACGCCCCGGATCAGCAGGGAAATCACCGCGGGCAAAATCCACGGCCTCAATTCCCGCAACGTGACGACCGGCAAATACAACCAGTGTTGGCGGCGCTCCCGGCGAACCGGCTCACACATCTTCATCCCGCACCCGCGCCCAGGCGGCGATCTGCTGACTGACCGTTTCCGCCAGCTCCTGGGACAACCCGTAAATATGATGGCTCGTGGCCGCCGTCACGACCGTGACATCGGCGAGACCCGCCCGCCGCATCAACGGTCCGCTCTCCATTTTCACGTGCTGCACCTTCGCCATCGGCACGCGCACCCGCTGCATCGTGATCAGGCCCTTCCGGATCTCGATTTCATGCTCGTTCACCGCAAAAGCGAACCTCCGCCAGCGCAGCGAGGGGATCACCACCACGAACACCGGAGCCGACAACACCGCAGCGGCCATGGCGATAACCGCGGGAATCCAGGGCCAATCCGCAACGACGGCCACCGCCAGCCAGACGCCGCCCAATATGAGCCAAACGCCGTGCACCCAGGCGGCCGTCACCCTGGACAAACGGATGAAACGCGGGTCGCTGCGCCGCCAGCCTTCGGCGGGCAGCCCATCTTTGCCGATTTCCTCGGTCATGCCGCAATTACCGCCCCTTCCGCTTTCCATTTCCGCCCATCCTTTATCGTTACTGGAAACCGCGCGCCGAAAACCTCCCTTCCGGGGAACCGCATCCCGCGGAACCCCCATCCGGGGGAACACTCCCGGGGGAACCGCCGCCTGCCGGCAACCGTGTCGCCGGCTCCGAGCCACTTCCCGCTATCCTTGATGCCGCTCTCCGCCCGGCCGCCCGGCGTTCGCCGCTTCCGCCTCCCGCAAGCGCACCGCGTTCCAGTCGTTGCGGTAATAGCGAAGGGTCACCGACAGGCCGAGCAACGTCACAAAAGAATACAACGCGATCCATGCGCCGATGCTTCCCCAGTCCAGCAAATCGACAAACAACCAGGTCACCGGCACAAAAAACAGGAAATTGAGCACAAGCGACACCTTCATCAGGAAGGACGTGTCGCCGATGCCCCGGAGACCGCCGGCGTAGAAGTTATAGAGCCCGTCGAAAATTTGCAAATACGCGGAAATGGAAATCAGGTACGCGGCCAGCTCGTACACGGCCGGTTCGTCGCTGTAGATCCGTGCGATCGGCTCGGCCCAGATGAGTTCCGCCGTCCCCAGCAGCACCAGGAAGATGACGCCGAGAACGGCCGTATCCGTTCCCGCGCGGCGCGCCGCCGCCCCGTCGCCCCGGCCGACGGCCTGCCCGACGAGAATGGTCGCCGTCGTCCCGAAGGCGAACGCCGGCATGAAGCCGAACGACATGATGTTCAGCGCCACCTCGTTGGCCGCCAGCGCGTGATCTCCCAGCCGGGCCACGAACATGGTGAAAATGTACATGGACACGCTCATGGAAAACTCCATCAACCCGAGCTTGCCGCTTTCCCGGGCCATCAGCCCCGCTTCCGCCCAGGACAGGGACGAAATCCGCCGCGTGCCGAACGAGCGGTGCATCCATCCCCAATAGATGAAGGCGCACATCAGCAGTTGCACCGCTTCCCCGACGAGAAACGCGTAGGCCGCCCCCATCAGGCCGAATTCGGGAAGCCCCCATTTCCCGTACGTCCAACCGTAACAAAGCGCGATCATCAACACGTTGGCGACCACCGAAACCAGCATGGACACCTTCGTGTTGCCCACCCCGCGGAAAAAGCCGTGGAACACAAAACTCACAATGCCGAACGCCATGGCGTAAAAGCGGATCTCCAGAAAATCCGTTCCCGTCGCGACCAGTTCGGCGGATCCGCCGGTGAGCCGCAAAATCGCCTCGCTGCCGGTCCATCCGGCGGCGGCGATGAGCAGGGCGACGCCAAACGCCGTCAGCAGCGCCAGTTGCATCCGTTGCAACCCTTTGGCCATGTCGCCCGATCCGTAATTTTGCGCAACCAGATAATTGACCGTATGGCCGATCCCCGAGAAAAAGGCGAACACGTTGTACATGATGATGTTGGCCACGCCCATGATGGCGATCGGCAAGTAGCCGAGGTCGCCGATCATGATCAGCATGATCGTGCCGGTGGACGTTTGCGTGGCAAACGCGAACAGCGAAGGCAGGCCGAGCTTGAGAATCTGCGTCCAGGTGGATAACGTGTGCCGAATCGAGAACCGCCTGTAATTGTGGGTCATGTCCAAACTTCCTTTGATCGGTCTGACTTTGCCTGTCTTTTTCTTTGGTTTTCTACCGGATTCTCCCGATACCCTATCATTTTCCCCCCGACCATGTCAATGGCGCCTGATCTGGTGTTTTGGTGAAAATCGCGTTATAATGTTAGCGGTATTATACCCTTGGGGGTATATGCGGAATGTAAGGATGGTATGAAAGGGCGTGAGCGTCGCATGTTTCAAACCCAGACCGCTTCCGAAGTGCACCGGCGCCTGATGCGCCACGAGCCGATGGTGGTGCTCGACGTGCGCGAAGCGGACGAATGGCTGGAAGGGCATATCCCGGGCGCCCGGCACATTCCGCTTGGCGAACTGCCCCTGCGGTTGGCGGAACTTGATCCGTCCGTGGAAACGATCGTCGTCTGCCACAGCGGCGTTCGCAGCGCGCGGGCGTGCCAGTTTCTCGCCGCCCATGGGTTCCGCGCGGTCAACATGGCGGGAGGCATGCTGCAGTGGCCGGGCGAGGTGGCGTTCGGCCCGTAACCGGCGCCGAAAGCGCCTGACCTGAACGAACCGGAGAGGAGAGAAACCTCATGGGCAAAAAAGTGGTGATCGTCGGCGGCGTCGCGGGAGGCGCAACGGCGGCGGCCCGCCTGCGGCGCCTGGACGAAGAGGCGGACATCGTGCTGCTGGAGCGAGGGGATCATATCTCCTTCGCCAACTGCGGCCTGCCGTACTATATCGGAGACGAAATCCGGGAGCGCGACAAACTGCTATTGCAGACGCCGGAGCGGATGCGGCGGCGCTTCAACATCGACGTTCGCGTGCGCAGCGAGGTCGTCCGGGTCGATCCGGTCCGCAAAACGGCGACCGTGCGCTGTCTCGACGGCAAGGCGCCCGTTGCAGGCGATCCCGGCCGAACGAACGGCGGCGGCAACGGAACGGCGCGGGACGCCGTGGCGGCTGGCGACGCCGGACGGGAAACCGTGTACGAGGAAACGTACGACGTGCTGCTGTTGTCGCCGGGGGCCCGGCCGATGCAGCCGCCGATACCCGGCATTGACAGCGAACGGGTGCACACGCTGCGCAACATGGCCGATGCGGACCGGATCAGGCGGCACGCGGACCGCGCGGGCGCACGTTCCGCCATCGTCATCGGCGGCGGCTTCATCGGCGTGGAGATGGCCGAGAACCTGCGCCGGCGCGGACTCGAAGTGACGCTGGCGGAAGCCGCGCCGCACATTCTGGCGCCTTTTGACGACGACATGGTGCCGCTGGCCGAGCGGGAACTGACGGATCACGGCGTACGGCTCGTCCTCGGCAACGGAGTCGTTTCCTTCGCGGAACGGGACGACGGACTGACGGTCACGCTGCAAAACGGCGAAACGGTGCGCGCCGATCTGGCCCTTCTCGCCATCGGCGTGACGCCCGACGTCGCGTTCCTGGAGGGCAGCGGCATCGCCCTCGGGCCGCGCGGACACATTCTGGTCAACGACCGGATGCAGACCAATCTTCCGGACATCTATGCGGTCGGCGACGCGGTCGAAGTGACCGATTTCGTGCACGGCGGCAAAACCGCGGTGCCGCTGGCCGGCCCGGCCAACAAACAGGCCCGGATCGCGGCGGACAACATTTGCGGCATTCCGTCCCGCTACAAAGGCGCGCAAGGCACGTCGATCGTGAAGGTGTTCGGGCTGACCGCCGCCAGCACCGGTCTGAACGAACGGATGTTGCGGCGCCTGAACATTCCGTACCGCACGGTGCATCTGCATCCCGGCTCCCACGCCGGCTATTATCCCGGCGCCTCCCCCCTTTCGCTCAAGCTGCTCTTCGCCGATGACGGACGCATCCTCGGCGCGCAGGCGCTGGGTCGGGACGGGGTGGACAAGCGCATCGACGTCATCGCCGCCGTCATGCGGCTGGGCGGCACCGTGCGCGACCTCGCCGAGCTGGAGCTGGCCTACGCCCCGCCGTATTCGTCCGCGAAAGATCCGGTCAACATGGCCGGATGGATCGCCGGCAACGTGCTGGACGGCCGGATGGACGTGGTGACGGTGCGGGATCTTGACGGGCTGGACCGGTCCCGCGTCGTCCTGGTCGACGTGCGGACGGCCGAAGAACACGCCCGCGGCCACATTCCGGGCAGCGTCCACATCCCGGTGGACGAATTGCGGGACCGCCTCGGCGAACTGCCGCGGGACAAGGAAATCTGGGTCTATTGCCAGGTCGGCCAGCGCGGCTATTACGCTTCCCGCCTTCTGGCGCAAAAAGACTTCCGCGTGAAAAACCTGTCCGGCGGTTACCGTTCCTACGTGATCGCCAAGGATTCCCCCGGAACCCGGAGCGGCGGTTGAGAGCTTGGGAGCTGGCGGAAAGCTGGAAAGCGTCCGCCTCGCGGCCCGTTTCCGTGGAAGGACACGATGGTGAACCGGGCGGAGCAGTCAACCGCCCCGCCCGTCCAAAAACGCGAATTCCACCCGCACGACCGTCGTTTCGGCCGGTTGCCTGACGCGAAGGTCGAGCGCGTAACAGACGGTCTTGTTCCCGAAATGGTCGTCGTACGTCAGCGCGGTGACAACCGGATCGAGCGACGCGGCGTGATAGCGGACGGCGAGGGCGCGCGTGCGGCCCCGCAAGGTGAACCGTCCGTCCCCTTCAGGCTCGGGCGGCACCGCGCAGATGAATCGTTCCACCACGTCCGCCGGCGGTCCGTCAAAGGCGAACCGGTCTTCCAGCACGAGCCGGGGAAGCGGTTCTTCGCCGCGCCAGTCGAAGCGGCGAATCCATTCGCGCAAGGCCGGGGCAGGCCGACCATCCGGCGCGGCGCCCGCTTCCGGTTCCCCCTCCGGCGCGGCCCCGCCGCCCGGGCAGCCATCCGCCGGTTCCGCCCGGTATGCCGAGGCGGCCTCGAGGACCAGCTCCGCGTTGAATCCGCCCGTTCGCGCGGACCGGACCCGGGCGCGGGCACCGGCGCCGGCCCGTTGCGTCCGGCCGCCGATGATCGGCACCGAATGGCCGTGCGACCCGTTGCACAGAAACGTATACCGCTCCGGTCCGAAGTACGCCGCGGAATACAGTCCGCAGCCCAGGTCCGCCAAAAACGTCTCCCCGTCGGCGTGCAGGAGAAACGACCCGATATCGTTATGGTTATGGGGTTCGGCGTTATGGCCGGCCTTGGCCGCAAAGGCGAACGTCCCTATCTCGTCCGCGCGGCGGCAGACAAGCCACTGGGCGTCGGGAAAATACACCGCCTCCGTCGGCCAGGGCGCGCCTTGCAGCGCCGGGTCGTACCAGATGACGTTCCGCAGGGCGGGCGCCCAGCGGCCGCAATGGTCCGCCGCCAGCGGCGCCCGCAACGCCGCCTCCGGCACGGCCGCCTCCGGGAAGCGCCGATGCAGGTAATGGGCCAGGCCGAGGAAGACGGGCGTTTGCGGCAACGCATCCGAAAAACAAACCGTATGCGTCCCGCTCAGAAAGGCGTGTTGCTGGAAGGCGGCGATGTTCCGCACCTTGTCCGGCGCCAGCAGATCCAGGCCGCCTTCGGTTCGGCGATACAGCAGATCGGCAAAATAGACGAAAAAGCCGAAACCGTACACCCAGTATCCGTACCCCTCGAGACAGACGCCGTCTCCGCCGTACCCGTCCAGAAAGCAATCCAGCGCGCGCAACACCCGCTCCAGCAGCTTCGCCAATTCGTCCGCATCCTCCATCAAATACAGGGCGGCCGCTCCGACGGCTCCCGCGCAGACGGCGGACCAGTTGTGCCGGGCGGTCTCCCAATCGAAGGGGCCGCCGTGCAGGAACGGGAAGAGCACCCGCCGGAACGTCTCGTAACGGATGCGGTCCCGCAGGAGCCGGGGCAGACGGTCGCCCGTGAGCCGCAAAATTTCCGCCAGGGCGAAGGCCGTTTCGGCCGCGAACAGGTCGACGTGCAGGGAGGAAAACCGGTGCCCCGTTTCCGGCCTGTCCCCCGCTTCCTTGTCCGTCCCCGCCGCCTTTTCCTCCTCCGGCCACGGGAAGTGCGCGGGCAAGCACCACGTAAATTCGTCGCACACCGCCCAAACCGTCTCGCACAAGGCGTCCAAGAAGCGGGCATCCTCCGGCCAGATCAGGCACCGCAGCGCGTGGGCCGTCAGCCGCTTCCGCCTGCGGAAATAGGCCGCCTCGTACGCCTGCCGGTCGCCGTCCACCCGCCACCGCCGGAACAGGCTCCACGTCAGCGGCGGCACCGGTTCGCCGTCGTGGCGCGCCGCCTCCTCCCGCACCTCCCGGCGGATCGCCGCGTACGCCTCGTCTTCGCGAATCCGGCGCCACAGGGCCGTCCATGCGTCCGCTTCCGTCGCGGATACGTCCCCGCCGGCGCCGGAGCGCCCCGTCGTTTCCCGCCTCCCTGCCGCCGCGCCGCGGCCCGCGAGCCCCGCCGAATCGGCGCCCGCGAAGGAAGGCCGCAGGCTGGCGGCGTCACGCCTCCGCAACAGAACGTTCAGGAAAAGCGATTGTCCCTGCTCCCCGGTCACGCCTTCCCCCCCTTGTTGCGGTACTCCGCCGGCGTCATGCCGGTAAACGCCTTGAACGACTTGATAAAGTAACTGTGATTGTCGTAGCCGACCAGTTCGCATATTTTCCCGACCGGATAGGCCGTCGTGTCCAGCAGTTCCATGGCCCGCTCCATTTTGGTCCGCGTTACGTACTCGATGAACGTCTCCCCCGTCTCCTTTTTGAACAGCCGGCTGAAATAACTGGAGTTCAGATGCAGGTGGGACGCGACTTCTTCCAGACCGATTTTCTGATCCAGATGCGTTTCAACATAGCGGCAAGCCTCGAGAATTTCCTCCCGGCGGCTTTGCCGCAGGATGCGGTCCGCCTGCGTCATCATCGCCCGGAAATGGCCAATCAGCCACTGATGCAACTCTTCCAGCGAATCCAGCTCAAACAGGTCGTGGTGCAGCGTCTCCATCGGCCGGGCAGAATAAAAATGTTGCAACGACTGGAACTTCAGGCGCAGGTCGAGCAGCAGCTTCAGCACCCATTCCTTGACCACCTCCGGCGGATGGCGCTCTTGCGCGAGACGATGGATCCAGCGCTCCGGCGTGCGCTCCCAGCCGTCGCCCCCTTGCAGCACCATTTCGCGAAAATCGGCGCGGGCCTCGTCATACAGTGCAAACAGGTTGGTTTGCGCCCCCTGGAACGGGCGTCTCCGCTCAATGGCTCCCGCGGGCAGATAGAACCGCTGGGCGTCGCTGGCCAGCAGCGCGGCCAGCTCGTGTTTCAGCCCCTCCGGCCGGTCGCAGGTGTCGCCGATGAGGAAGGACACCGACAGGCCGAGGGTTCGGCGCAGGGCGTCGCGCAGAACGGCGGCCGCCTCCCGCGCCTGCTCGTACGGGTTGACTTTGAGCGAAGGGCGAAAGCTCAAGATGATGAAGACCTTCCGGCTTTCGTAGACGAAGGGAACGGCGTTCACCGGCAAATCGCCCGCCGCTTCTTCCAGCACGTTGGCCACGGCAAAGCGCAGCGTCTCCCCGGACGCGAACCGCTGGCGCGCTTCGCGATAACGATCGATCATGCAAAGGGCGGGCAGCCAGACCGCGATTTCCGTCTCCAGCCCAAACAGGCGGGCTTCCGCCTTCCACCGCTCAGCCGACAGCAGCGGCTGGTGAACGGTGTCGCGGATGAATTTTTCCTTCAGCGTGTCCCGTGACCGCCGGTCCGCCGGCGGCGCCGGACTTTCCGCCTCGCGCCAACCGGAGGGGCGATTGGACCGCCGTTCCTCCCGCTCCCGGTCGAGGCTGTCTTTCAGTTGCGCCAGCAGCTCCCGGACGTCGTCCGCTTCCAGCGTGTCCTTCAGCAGATAATCCTGCACCGCCAGCCGCATCGCCTGCCGGGCGTAATGAAATTCCGCATGGCAGGACAGAATGGCGACCTTCAGGTCCGGTTTGCGTTCCTTGAGCTTTTCGATCAGCTCCAATCCGTCCATGTACGGCATGCCGATGTCGGTGACGAGAATGTCCGGCATCTCGCGCTGCGCGTGTTCCCAGGCGCTGAGGCCGTTGTCGTGCAAGCCCCCGGGTTCCAGCCCCAGCCGGTCCCACGGGATCGTCTCCCGCATCCATTCCAGCACCGGATAGTCGTCGTCAACCAGCATGACCTTGTATATCGGGCGGGAAGGCGGCATCTCGCGATTCGCCCCTTCGGTTTCCTTGGTCGCCGGTTCCGTCAGGCCAACCGGATCCGTCCCGCGTTCCGTCGCTCCAGTCCTTTCCGCGTTCGGACGGATATTCGTCATGGGCTTTCACCTCCTGCCGGGGAATCCGCATCGTCACCGTCGTGCCGCCCCCCGGACGGCTGTCGATTTCCATCCGGAACGCCTCGCCAAACGTCAGCCGCATGCGCTCGCAGACGTTGGCCAGCCCGAGGCCGGAGAATCCGGAGGATCGCGTCTCCGCGCGATCGGCTCCATCTCCCGCATCGGAAGCCGGTGGCCTTCCCGGTTCCGTCCGCCGCTCCAGCGACCGCCGGAACCGCTCCAGCACCTCCGCCTCCATGCCCGCGCCGTCGTCGTGCACCCGCACCGTCCACATCCCCGGGCCGTCGGTTGCCGTGCTCACCGTGATCCGGCCCGCCCGCCGGTTCAGCCCGTGGATGAGCGCGTTCTCGATCACCGGTTGCAGGGCGAATCGCGGCAGGCGTTCCGGCATCGTCTCCGGCGCCAGGTCCAGAACAAGCTGCACCTTTTCCCGTTGCCGCATGTTCATCAGCCGGACGTAATCCTGGATCGTCTCCATTTCTTCCCGCAACGTCACGGTGTCGCTGTCGCGGCCGATCGTCATGCGCAGCAGGCGCGACAGCGAACTGATCATTTCCGCATTCTCCCGGTCGCCCCGGCGCAACACGTTCATCCGGATCGAGTTGAGCACATTGAACAGAAAATGCGGATTGATTTGCGCCTGCAGCATCGCCAGTTCCGCCTTGCGTTTGCGCGACTGCTCCTCCGTAATTTCCGCGATCATCCCCTTGATCCGGTCGAGCATCTGGTCAAAGGAGGCGCCGAGCGATCCGAGCTCGTCCCGGCCGCGAAGGTGCGAGCGAACCTCGAGATTGCCCCTGCGCACCGTCTCGGCCAGCTTTGCCAGACGTTTGAGCGGCCGCGTAAACGTCCCGATGAGCCACAGAAGCACAAGCAAAAAAACGACAAAGGCCGCGACCTGAAACAGCAGCACGTTGCGGGAAATGTCCCGGATGTCGGCCACCGCCCGGTCGTACGGCGTCAGTTGGACCAGCCGCCAGTCCGCAAAGCCGAGCGGTTCGCTCACCGCCAAATAGTCCGTCCGGTTCAGCCGCAGGATCTCCGCCCCCTCCGTCGAAAACGGAGCCGTCCGCCCGACCTGCGCATCATCGACATGGGACAGGATCCGGCCGGCGCCGTCCACCAGCATCAATTCCTGATGATCGTCCACGGTGCGCAGCAGGCCGCTCAGTTGATCTTCCTGAACGGAGACGATCACGTAGCCGTAAATCTCCGAACCGTTCAACCGAAGCGTGCGCGCCGCCGACAGCAGGTACGGATGCCGCAGCCGCTCGATGCGCAGTTTGTTGGGATGCGCCCCGACCCAGAACGTTTCAAACCCTGACAACGCTTCCAAATTTTCAAACCACGGTTCGGCCATCCATTCGTTCGGATGAAATTCCTCCACCGAATAATTGGTAAAAAACTGCCCGTTCGGCAGCAGGATGGTGACGTAGCACTTCTCCCCCGCGATCGCCAGATTGTCCAGTTTGCTGATGACGCGGGTATCGTCCATGAACCGTTCGTATTCCGGGTGTTCGCCGGCGTATCCGGCGCCCATCGCCCGTTTTTTCAGAATCGCATTGATTTCCGAATCCACCTGGATGAAGTTGGCCACATACAGCATGAACCGGAGCAGATTGGAGACCGAAGCCCCGGCAATCCGCAGCGTCTCCCGGGCGTTGTCGAACGCCTGGCGCTCCACGGCGTCGCGCGTCAGGGTGTTGGACAACGAAAGCGTCATGACCGCCGGAATGAGCATGCAAGCCACGGAAACCGCCATCAATTTGAGGCGAAAAGAGACGGATCGTACCTTCCCGACCCGATTTCCCCCCACCTTCGCCGCCTCCTCCCGCTGCGCCGGATCCGCCGTATCGGGGTCCAGACAAGGCAGGGGCGGGTTTTCCCCGGTTCTGCGCCGAGTGTCCGCCCCTGCCCCCATTATACCAGCATCGACAGGCGCTGGCATGGACGAGCTTACGTATTCGCTTCGATGATCTTTTGCACTTCCGATTCCATGTTGGCCAGCGTCTGGTCAATCGTTTGCGACCCGAGAATCAGTTTCTCGAATTCGACGTTGACGGCCTTGTACACTTCCGCCTGGTAAGCGGCCGGCGGACTGATCGGGCTGGCCTGGGACACGGACAAGGTGTAGATGAGCGATTCCTTGTCCACCAGCTCGGGATTGTTGGTATTGCTCAGGATGCGGTCGATCAGGGCGTTCATGTCCTCTTCCCGCACCTTTTTCCAGGACGGAATGTTGTAGCCCAGCGTGGCCAGCCCTTCGGTCGTGTACCAGCGGATGAACGTATAGGCTTCTTCCTTGTGTTTCGAGCGGGCCGCCACGGCCATGAAGTCCGTCGTCACCGGCGTGAAGCCGATCGGATCGGACGGTTGGTTCTTTGGATACGGCGCCACCGCCACGCGATGATGCAGCGGATTCTGATCGGTGCCGCCCAGCTCGCTGTTCATCCAGCTTCCGATCAGGATCATGCTGGCGTTCTGGTTGAAAAACTGCGTGCGATAATGCAGTTTTTGCGACAGCATATCGGCGTACGGCACCGCGGACTTGTCGTCCCGTTCCATTTTGACGCGCAGCTCGAGCGTTTGGCGGAACAGCGGGTTGCCGAGGTTCGAGCTGCCGTCCGGCTTGAGCAGGTCGGTGTCCTCCGCCTGGGTCTGGTTGCCCATGTACAGTTTGAGGAATTCGAACCAGCCGCCGTTTTGGGGACCGTGGAAATAGGTGCCGTACCGTTTGCCGGTTCCCTCGCCCTTGGTGAGCGCCTTGGCGTAGGCGGCGAAGTCGTCCCACGTCCAATCCTTCGGCACTTCCAGGCCGGCCTCTTCCAAATGTTCCTTGTTGAGCAACACGTACCAGGGGTTAAACTTGCCCGGCAGCGCGTAATATTGCCCGTTCAGAACCGTGTCCACCTTGTACTCGTCGGCAACCTTGTATCCTTCTTTCTCAATGAACTCGTCTATCGGCGCGACCATCCCGAGCGAGACGCGTTTGGCGTAGGAAGTCGGGTCGGAAAACATCAGCACGTCCATCTGATCGCCGCTGGCCGCCGCCAGATCCAGCTTCTGGGTCGCTTCCTGGGTGTCGCCCTTTTCGCTCAGTTGGATCAATTCCACCTTAATGTGCGGATATTGGGCTTCAAAGGCGGCGATCGTCTCGGACCAGTTGTACTGCTGCTCCGTGCCGTGCGTGTAAAAGCGGATCGTCACCCGTTCCGGCGATGTCGAAGCTTCCCCGGTTTGCGATGATGAAGGCGTTTGCGAAGCGGAAGGCGAAGAGGCTTGCTTCCCGCCGCCGCAGCCGGCCAGCAAAGACCCCAGCAGGGCCATGACGGCCAGCAATGTCCAAACGTTTCTGCGCATGTTACCCCTCCATTCGTTGATTCGCGGGTTGTCGCACGGTGCGGCCTGTCGCCGGACCGCGCGTCTTGATGCAGGTTGAGGCCATTGTATCAGGGGGCGGCGTCATGGCACATGTTGAGGAATTGACCAATTTCAAAATATTTTGACATCGTCGAATCGCCCCGTTATCCTTTGACCCCGCCAAACGAAATGCCGGCCAACACCTGTTTCTGCCCGATGATGAACACGATCAGCAGCGGCACGATGGCGGACACTGCGGCGGCCATGATGAGCGAATAATACTCGCCGTTAATGGTGGCGAACTTCTGCATCGCCAGTTGCAGCGTATACAGCCGGTCGGTGCGCAGGAAGATGAGCGGGTTCTGGTAATCGTTCCACGTCCAGATGAACCGCAGGATCGCGTAGGTGGCCACGGCCGGCTTGACGAGCGGCAAGGCGATTTGCCAGAAGGTGCGGAAATGGCCCGCCCCGTCGATCTTGGCCGCTTCGATGTAGTCCTGGTTCACGCCCAGAAAAAACTGGCGCAACATGAACGTGCCAAGCACGCTGAAGCTGTTCAGCAGAATCAGCCCGTAATGCGTGTCGAACAGGCCGATCATCCGGTACAGGATGAACTGGGGCACCAGAATGGCCTGCTGCGGAATCATGTACGTCGCCAGCACCAGCAGAAACAGGGCGTTGCTGCCGCGAAAGCGAATTTTGGCAAAGCCGTAGGCGGCCAGCGACGACACGGTGCAGGAGATGAGCGTGGTCAGGACGGCCACCTTGATCGTGTTCAAATAGTACAGGGAAAACGGATGGTCGCCAAACCACACCTCGCGGTAGTTGTTGATCGCGTTCCAGCGGCGCGGAATCCATTCGACCGGAAACTTGAACACATCGCTTTCCACCTTGAACGAAGCCGACAGCATCCACAGGAACGGCAGCAAAAAGAGGATGCCGACGACAAACAGCACCGCGGTGGCCAGCACTTTGGACCAGGGAATCCCGGAACGGGACAGGGGCATCGTTCGCACGGGCGTTCCTCCATCTCTCCAATCGTTTCGGACGTTGTTTTCATCCTGCGGGACATGCGATGTTTCCTGTTCAGCGTGACGTCTGTTCCCCGATGCTTCCGGCACCGTTCAGTAGTTGACCCAGCGTTTTTGCCCGAACCACTGGACGAGCGTGATGGCCAGGACGCAGGCGAGCAGCACCACGGACATGGCGGACGCGTATCCGACCTTCAGGTGGGTGAAGGCCGTTTCGTAAATGTTCCAGACGAGAACCGTGGTCGAGTTGGCCGGTCCGCCCTTGGTCAGGACGGCGATCAGGTCGAACACTTTGAAGGTGTAGATAATGCCGGTGATCAACAGGAAAAACGTCGTGGGCGACACAAGCGGGACCGTGATCCGCGTCAGCTTCGTCCAGCCTCCGGCGCCGTCGATTTCGGCCGCCTCGTACAGGTCCTTCGGAATCGCCTGCAACCCCGCCAGGTATACGATCATGTTGAAACCGATGGAGATCCACACCGAAATCATCATGACGGAAACGAGCGCAAACTGCGGATCGGCGATCCATTTCGGCGGATCCGTCATGCCGAGGGTCCGCAGCACCTGGTTGACCGGCCCGAGCGACGGGTGAAAGAGCACCTGCCACACCGTGGCCACGGCGACCACGCTGGAGATGTACGGCAGGAAAAACACGACCTTGAACCATCCCTGAAACCAAACATGCCGATGGATCAGAACGGCCAGGATAAAGGAAATGATCATATATACCGGCACGCTGACAAGAAAGATTAGGTTGTTCGTCAGCGAACGCTGGAACACCTTGTCCCCGGTCAGGTGACGGAAATGATCCAGACCGACCCAGCGAATGTCCCCGAGACCGGCGATGAAATTCCAGTCGGCCAGCGACATGGCGAACATGAACAGGATCGGCACCAGCGTCAGCACGGTAACGCCGGCCAACATCGGCGCCACGAACAACCAGCCGGCCAACGTTTCCCTGCGGCGCAGCGAACGCCGGCGGGGGGCAGCCGGCGCGGTCGGACGGAGCGCGATGTTCGGCGCGGATTGGGACATGGGGGGTCACCTCTCTCCATGGTACGACCTCATTATAAAAAACGGAGAAGCGCCCTCCTTAACGTTTTTTTGCCCGCTTTTGAAAAAATTTTGACCGCTTCCGGTCGGCGATTGGACCCTGGACCCCAACAAAAAAAGGAGGGGATTTCCCTCCTTTGAGGCCAATCAATTCACCCGGACGAACGCATGCTGCTGGCTGAGGCTGCCGTTGTCCGTCCACTGAATCGAGTCCGCGCCGTTTTCCGTCGACGAGCCGACGATGTCCAGCACCTTGCGGCTTTTGACGTTCATGATCTTGAAATATCCTCCGCCGACGCTGATCAGACGGAACTGCTGGTTCAGTCCGCCGTTGTCCGTGTATTGGATGTTGGCCGCCCCGTCCTCGGTCGAACCGCTCACAATGTCCATGATTTTGTTGCTGTTTCGGTTTTGGATCTTGTAATAACGGCCGCCGACATCGATGAAGCGCCAGTGTTGGCTCGTCCAGCCGCCGTCGGTCCACTGTTCGATCCGGGCGCCGTCAGCGGTCGACCCGTTGGTGACGCCGAGAATTTTGCCGCTGTTCCGGTTGACGATCTTGTACCAGACGCCGGATTCGACCGGCGGGTTGTTGATCCCGGTGATGGTGCCGGCGGCGGTGTCGATGACAAGCTGGTCGTACCAGTTCAACGACAGCGAGTTTCCGGAAAACTCCAGCGGCAGCCAGACGTACTCGGACGAATTGACCGGGCCGCCCCAGGCGCCCGCCCAGCGATCGCCCATGTACAGGTAAGAGGTGCCCGACGACCCGGTGATCGGAATGACGAAGGCCGGCTGCGAATTGTACGTGTTGGCGTTGCCCAGATTGGTCAGCCCCGACCACGTGCCCTCGATGCTGGTCGCGGTGGCGTATTTGGCCTGGTTGGGCGACCAGCCCGTCGCGCCGGAGGTGATCAGGTAATAGGTGTTGCCGCGTTTGAACAGGGCGGGCGCTTCGCGGTACTGGCCCGGCCACAGCGTTTGAACCAGGGCCTCCACGCCGAGAAAATCGGGGGTGAGCCGGTAGATGTTCAGATCGGCGTTCACCCGGGTGGCGGAAATCAGATAAGCGGTGCCGTTGTCGTTATACACCGTCATATCCCGCGAATCGTAGCCGAGCGGCCGGAAACTGCCGTGATAGGTGTACGGACCTTCGATGTGATTGGCACTGGCGACGGCGACCCGGGCTTCGGAGTAATCCACGCCGTTCTCTTTGTGCATCCACATGACGTATTTTCCGGTGGCGGCGTTGTAGAGCACCTTGGGGCGTTCGATGTTGGCGTTCGCCAGTTCCGGATGGGACGACTTGCTCAGCACGTGTGCGCGAAACTCCCAGTTTTTCAGGTCGGTCGACCGATACACCGACACGTAGTTGGTGCCGTCCCGGTTTTCGCCGAACCAGTAATAATAGTTGCCAACCTTGATCATGCAGCCTCCGTGCGCCTGGATGGGATGGCCCGCCGTGTCCCGAAACTGGATGCCGTTCTCGATCGTCACCGGAGCGGCGCCGGCCGGCGTGTCCGCGACCGCCAGACAGAGAACGACCGCCGCCGCCCACCATCCGATCCGTCGTGCCCTTATTGCCCAACGTTTCATCTTCATCAACCTCCCGTCCATCGAGGAATTCCATATTCATCCATCATGGGTAAAATAAAGTCACCTCCTTTGACTCGGATCATAGCGGGGGAGGCCGCGGCAGTCATCGAAATATTTTTACTTTTTTGAAAAAAATCTTGATCGAAGACAGGTCCGGCCGGGAACCATAGAACACGGTCAAAAAACAAAGAAGGATCCCTTCGCCAGGGATCCCCCGTTCCGCGCTCCCCTTGCCGGGGTTGCGCGTACCATCACATCATGTCCATGTCGCCCATGCCGCCCGAACGGCCGCCGGATTTTTCCTTCTCCGGCTTGTCGGCGATGATCGCCTCGGTCGTCAGGAACAGCGCCGCGACAGAAGCCGCGTTTTGCAGGGCGGAGCGGGTCACCTTCACCGGGTCGATGATGCCCGCTTCGAACATGTTGACGAACTCGCCGGTAGCCGCGTTGTAACCGATGCCCACCGGTTCCTTCTTCAGCCGTTCGACGATGACGGAACCTTCTTGGCCGGCGTTGGACGCGATCGTGCGCACCGGTTCTTCCAGCGCGCGCAGCACGATGTTCACGCCGGTCTTTTCGTCGCCTTCGGCTTGCACCGCTTGAACCGCCTTGATGACGTTGATGAGCGCTGTACCGCCGCCGGACACGATGCCTTCTTCGACTGCGGCGCGGGTTGCGTTGAGGGCGTCTTCGATGCGCAGCTTGCGCTCTTTCAATTCGGTTTCGGTCGCCGCGCCGACCTTGATGACCGCTACGCCGCCGGCCAGTTTCGCCAGGCGTTCTTGCAGTTTTTCACGGTCGAAGTCGGACGTCGTTTCTTCAATTTGCGCCTTGATTTGCTTGATGCGGCCTTCGATGTCGGCCTTGTTGCCGGCACCGTCGACGATGATCGTGTTTTCCTTGCTGACGCGCACTTGGCGAGCGCGGCCGAGTTGATCGATGCGGGCCGATTTCAGCTCGAGGCCAAGCTCTTCGGTGATCACTTGGCCGCCCGTCAGCACGGCGATATCGCCCAGCATCGCTTTGCGGCGGTCGCCGAAGCCCGGCGCTTTCACCGCGACGCAGTTGAACGTGCCGCGCAGCTTGTTGACGACGAGCGTCGCCAGCGCTTCGCCTTCCACGTCTTCTGCGATGAGCAGCAGCGGTTTGCCGGTTTGCACCACTTTCTCCAGGACCGGCAGAATTTCCTGGATGTTGGACACTTTCTTGTCCGTGATCAGGATGTACGGATCATCGAGCACGGCTTCCATCTTGTCGGTGTCGGTCACCATGTAGTGCGAGATGTAGCCGCGGTCGAATTGCATCCCTTCGACGACTTCGAGTTCGGTTTGGAACCCTTTGGATTCTTCAACCGTGATGACGCCGTCCTTGCCGACCTTCTCCATGGCGTCGGCGATCAGATTGCCGACTTCTTCGTCGGCGGCGGAGATGGCAGCCACTTGCGCGATGTTTTGACGGCCTTCCACCGGCTTGGAGATTTTCTTGAGTTCCTCGACGGCCGCCTTGACGGCTTTCTCAATCCCTCTGCGAACGACCATCGGGTTGGCGCCGGCGGTCACGTTCTTCAGACCTTCGCGAATCATGGCTTGCGCCAGCACCGTTGCCGTCGTCGTACCGTCGCCGGCCACGTCGTTCGTCTTGGTGGCCACTTCTTTGACGAGCTGGGCGCCCATGTTTTCAAACGGGTCTTCCAGTTCGATTTCCTTCGCGATGGTCACCCCGTCGTTGGTGATGAGCGGGGAGCCGAATTTCTTCTCCAGCACGACGTTGCGGCCCTTCGGACCGAGCGTCACTTTCACGGCGTTGGCCAACTGGTCAACACCGCGCAGCATGGCGCGGCGCGCTTCTTCGCTGAACTTGATTTCCTTCGCCATTTTCGACTATGCCCTCCTCGGATTCCAGTGTGTCAACCGTTCCGGCGCGTCATCTTACTCGATGATCGCGTGAATGTCGCTTTCTTTCATGATCAAATACTCTTTGCCCTCGTACTTGATTTCCGTTCCGGCGTATTTCGAGAACAGCACACGGTCGCCGACTTTCACTTCAAGCGGCATGCGTTGACCGTCCTTGTTCAGCGCGCCGTTGCCCACCGCCACCACTTTGCCTTCCTGCGGCTTTTCCTTGGCCGTGTCCGGCAGCACGATGCCGCTGGCGGTCTTCTCTTCTCGGGGGGTGGGTTCCACAAGTACGCGGTCGCCCAACGGTTTGATCATGAAAAGTAGCCTCCTTTTTGAATAAGGTTTTCCTGTTTGCATGGTTCGCATGTTTTGTTAGCACTCAACAGCGGCAAGTGCTAACAGCCATTTCTAATCATACTGATTTTGTCTGGGCTTTTCAAGTGCCATTCTGCAAAAAGAATGGACGTGCCGGGCGCTCCGCGGCGCCGCCGGCCGTTCAGGCGACATCGGATTACAGGGCCAGCCTCCCGGCCGGCACGGCGACCCAATGTCCCTTGGACACTTCCACCAGTTCGGAACGCTCCAGTTCGTACGGGTCCCCCTCCGCCTCATCTTCCGTGGGCAGGCTCCTTCTTCGCTTCTCCACCTGCGGATCCGGAACCGGAATGGCCGCCAGCAATTTTCGGGTGTACGGATGCCGGGGATTGGCGTAAAGCTCTTCGCTTTCGGCCAGCTCGACGATTCTCCCCCTGTACATGACGGCGACACGGTCGCTGATCTGCTTCACCACGGCCAGATCGTGGGCAATGAACAGGTACGTCAGGCCGAGGCGTTGCCGCAGTTCCTCCAGCAACCTGACGATCTGCGCCTGGAACGAGACGTCGAGCGCGGAAAGGGGTTCGTCGCAGACGACAAATTGCGGGTTGACCGCAAGGGCGCGGGCGATCCCGATCCGCTGGCGCTGGCCGCCGGAAAATTCGTGCGGATACCGCATGGCGAACGACGGCTCCAGCCCGACCATCTCCAACAGTTCCTCCACCCGCTTTTGCCGTTCCCGCTTGCTGAACGCCAGTTTTTGCGCGTCCAGCGCTTCGCCGATAATATCCAGCACCTTCATCCGGGGATTGAGCGACGCATAGGGATCCTGGAAAATCATCTGCATATGGCGGCGCATCCGTTTCATCTCGCGGGCGGACAACCGGTTCACCGGAACGCCGTCGTACAGCACGTCGCCGCCGGTGGGCTCGTGCAGGCGCAAGATCGTGCGGCCCGTCGTCGACTTGCCGCAGCCGGATTCCCCCACCAGGCCCAGCGTTTCCCCCCGCCCGATCCGGAAGCTGACACCGTCGACGGCTTTAAGAAGGTTCCCCTTCCCCAGGTCGAAATATTTGCGGAGCGACCGAACCTCGATGAGCGGCCGCCCGCGATCCGCTCCGGTCAGCACCAGGGGCGCGCGACCGGGCTTCTTTTCGGCGTCCAGGCGGGGCAGCGCGTTCAGCAGCTTCAACGTATAGGGGTGCCGGGGACGGGCAAAAATGTCCTCGGTCGTTCCCGTCTCCACAATTTCCCCGTCCTTCATGACGACCACGCGGTCGCACATGCCCGCCACAACGCCCAGATCGTGCGTAATCAGGATAATGGATGTACCGAAACGTTGTTGCATGTTTTTCATCACACGAAGAATCTGCGCCTGGATGGTCACGTCCAGCGCCGTCGTCGGCTCATCCGCGATGAGCAGGGCGGGGCGGCAGGCCAGGGCCATGGCAATCATCACCCGCTGCCGCATGCCGCCGGAAAACTCGTGCGGGTATTGGCGGGCCCGCGTTTCGCTGTCGCGAATGCCCACCAGTTTCAGCATTTCGATCGCCTTTTGTTCCGCTTCCCGTGCCGGCCGTTTCTGATGCTTGATCAGACCCTCCGCGATCTGATCGCCCACCTTCATCATCGGGTTGAGGGACGTCATCGGATCCTGGAAAATCATGCCGATCTCCCGTCCCCGGATGTTCTCCATTTCCTTTTCCGTTTTGTGAAGCAGATTCTCGCCCAGGAAAAGAATCTCCCCCTCCTTCACCACAGCGGGCGGAGAGGGCAGCAAGCGCATGATCGATCGCGCCGTTACGCTTTTGCCGCTTCCCGACTCGCCCACGATGCCCAGCGTTTCGCCTCTTCTCAGATCGAAGCTGACGCCCCGCACCGCCTGGATTTCCGTCCCGCGGGACAGAAACGATACGGACAGGTTTCGGACTTGCAGAATCGTTTCCATAATGGATATATCTCCTATTTATCCTATCGGATATATTGACTTTGAAAGAACTCCAACATAGAATATACAATACCGGTCGTAAATGATCAATCGGACAAATCGGGAGGCCAATACGCGTGGGCGCAGCGGCAAGCGGAGCATGGACATCGGTCATCGGCGCAGCTTACAGGAAATTGTTCTCGCATCCGCCCTACAGATGGATCCTTCTGCTGTCGGGAGCTCCCGTCACGCTGGTCGTCTGGCTGGTCTGGCGGCGCCGGATCAAAACGGGGGGATACGCGTCGGAACTGACCCGTACGCAACAGGAACTGCTCGCGGCCGGTTACGAACGCGAGCTGAAGGCGGAGATTGCGGAGCAATTGCGGCGCAAGCACCTGTTCTTCGGACAACGGTTCAACGAGCGGAAACTGGAACGGCAGGCCGCCAAACTTGCGGAACAACGGTTCAGGGAAACGGTCGTCGAGCGCACCGAACGGAAGTTGCGGCAGGAGGGCCGACAGCGGCCGGACTTTCCGGGCACGTTCGCCTCGCTGGTGTGCCATCCGTTGTTTCTCGTCCTGTCCTTCATCCCCGGATTGCCGATGTACGCGTTCCTGTTGCTGTACAGCAATCCGTACCTGAAATATGTGTTCGAACGCATCGTCATGAGTCTGTTCGTCATGCTGGGCGTGGTGGTCGTCGTCTTCACCATCCTCTACCTGTCTCCGTTCGATCCGGCCGCCAACGTCTTGGGCGAAGCCGCCACAAAGGATCAGATCGCGGCGTTCAACCGGTTGCACGGTCTCGACCAGCCCTACCTCGTGCAGCTTTGGAACACCATAAAGGGAATCTTCGCTTTCGATCTGGGCAAATCGTTCACCGGCAACGAAGATGTCGCTTCGGCCATCGCCCGGAAGTTTCCGGTTACCTTCATCCTGGCCGTTTACTCGCTGATCGCGGCCGTGGCGATTGCCCTGCCGGTCGGCATCGTGTCCGCGGTGAGACGGAATTCGTTTTTCGATTATGCGTGCATGCTGGTTGTCCTGATCGGTCTGTCCATTCCGAACTTCTGGCAGGGGCTGCTGTTCATCCTGACGTTTTCGATCAAACTGAACTGGCTGCCCGCGACCTACAATCCGGCGAATCACCTGTCGCTCGTCATGCCGGTGATCGTGCTGGGAACGGGGCTGGCGGCGGCGGTGGCCCGGATGACGCGATCCTCGACGCTGGAAGTCATCCATGAAGATTATGTCATGACCGCCCGGGCGAAAGGGCTAAGCCGCCGGCAGGTGTTGCGAAAGCACGTGCTGCGCAACGCCGTCATTCCGATCATCACCGTCATCGGTCTGCAGTTCGGCGCCATGCTGGGCGGCGCGTCGGTAACGGAAAAAGTGTTCAATATCAGCGGGATTGGCAGCTACATCGTGGACAAGCAGTTCATTCCCGACATTCCGGCCGTCATTGGCGGCGTCGTCTACACGGCGATCGCCATATCGCTGGTCAATTTGCTGGTCGACGTCCTGTATGCCTTTCTGGATCCTCGAATCCGTTCCCGATTGAAACACGACTGAAGCGGGTGCAGCCATGACCTCAACGATCGTACAGGAATACCGCCACAAGTTGAAATCGTCGCAAGATTACGCGCAAGCCAGGTTCGCCTGGATGGCTTCGGCGCTTCTGACGCTTGTCCTGTTGTCGGGAAGTTTCGATTTCGCGGCCGGGACCGTTCGGGTTCCGGTGTTTGCCGCCTTTGTTGTCTATGCCGTCTTCACGGCCGTTCAGATCGCCGTCACGGCCAAAATCCGGAACGATCTTTACAGGCACGGTACCGTGCAAAAGACGACAAGGATTCTCGGATACGTGCAAATGCTCAGCATCGTGACGGGCAATCTGTTTGTGGCGATGGCGGCCTTCCATCTCGTGAAACGACACAAAAGCGCCGAGTACACCTTTGCCGTGTACATGGTGTTGACCGGGCTGTTGGTGATGGCGGCTTCGGCGCTGAACCTGTTCAAGCCGTACGTCGCCGACACGTTTCCGGCGGCGATGCTGGTGCTGCTGGCGGTCTGGGGGTTTCATCTGATCGCCTTGCTGCTCGTCGGGAAATACGCGCGGGAGGAGCATGTCCCTCCGCGGCTGAAATATCTGGCCTGGCCGCTCCTCCTGACCGCCCTGACCGGCAACCTGTTCGCGCTGCTGCTGGGGTGGAACCTGCTGGCCAAAAGCCGCAAATCCGGCGCGTACGGCGCGCCGGCCGCGGCGAGATGGGAAGAGGTCTGGGAGCGGCTCGCCCGCAACACCACCGCCATGCTGGGCCTGTTTGTGATTCTGGTGCTGTTTTCCCTGTCTGTTGTCAGTCCCTTCACCTTCAGCCACAGCATGGCCATGAACAACAACTACGGGGCGATCCTTCAGCCGCCCAGTCTGGAATATCCTTTCGGAACGGACAATTTTGGCAGGTGCCTGTATTCACGGGTGGTGCTTGGCGCCCGGATCTCGCTCGCCGTCGGCGTGGTGTCGACGGTCATCCCGCTGGTGGCGGGCGGCGTTCTCGGCGCGATTTCCGGCTATTTCGGCCGGCGCACCGACAACCTCATCATGCGCCTGCTGGACATCCTGTACGCCATCCCGGGCTTCCTGCTCGCCATCGCGATCATCGCCGCCTTCGGCGCCAACACGGTCAACCTGATTCTGGCGCTGAGCGCGGGCGCGATTCCGACCTATGCCCGAACGATGCGCGCCAACGTGCTTCAAGTCTCCACCCTGGAATACGTGCAGGCGGCGCGGGCGCTCGGCACCGGGACGTTGACGATCATCTTCCGGCATATCGTGCCCAACTCGCTCGCGCCGATGATTGTGAAATCGACCCTGACGATCGGCACCGCGGTGATCTCCATGAGCAGCCTGAGTTTTCTGGGGCTCGGCGTGGAACCGCATATCCCGGAATGGGGCAACATCCTGAAGCTGGGCAGCGCGTATCTGGAAACCCATCCCTATCTGGCCATCTATCCGGGGCTGGCCATCATGGCGCTCGTCCTGTCCTTCAACTTTTTTGGTGACGGGCTGCGGGATGCGCTTGATCCCAAGACGGATTAAAACCCGGAACGCGGCGGCATGCCCGGTCCGGTTCCATCCGTCCGAGGATTTATCATAGATTCATTCACACCAAGGAGGAAACCGACATGAAAAAACGAACCCCTCTCATCTTCGTCCTCGCATTGACGCTGGTGCTCAGCGCCTGCAACATCCGGACGGAGAAGGAATCCGGAGAGCAAAACACGGCCTCGCCGGGCAACACGCAGGAAGCGTCTTCCGGCGTTACGATCGAATTGCTCGCCACAAGTTCCCAGGAATCCGACATTAACATTCTCCGGGATCAGCTCACACGCAACGGCTTCAACGTGAAGCTGAACATCCAGCCCGACTTCGGCAGTTTCCGCACCCAGCGGGATGCCGGCAATTTCGATATCGCCCTGTCGAGCTGGACGACCGTAACCGGCAACCCCGATTATGCCGTCCGCTCCCTGTTCAAAACCGGCGGCGACTACAACTATCACCTGTCCGATCCGGAGCTCGACCGGCTGATCGACGAAGCGTCGACGCAAACGCCGGATCAGTACGTCGAGACCTACAGGCAACTCGAACAACGGCTGGTGACCGAGAAAGCCTACATTGTGCCGCTGTACATTTCGCTGAAGAGCCAGGCGTTCAACAAGGACGTCCTCGACGAAAAGACCGTGCGCCTGTCCAAATCCCGTTCCCTGCCGTGGGAGGAACTGGATTTCAAAGACAAATCCCAGCGCGACAACACGCCGCTGATCCTGCAACAGGCGATTTCCAGCCTGACGTCGCTGGATCCGATCAAGGGCAACGACGGGTCCATCAACATCATCAACACCAACATGTACATTCGGCTGGTCAACCTGACCGACGACGACGTCGTCACGTCGGAAGGTTCGCTGTCGCTCAATCACGTCATCGCCGAAGGCAATTCCGATTATTACTTCATTCTCCGGGACGACGTGAACTTCGCCAAAATTGAGAACAAGGTCGCCGTGGACTCGGGCGAACGCGTGGGGGCGGAAGATGTCGTCTTCTCCCTGCTGCGGGCGAAGGACAAAAATTCTGTGCCGGACCATCGCACGTACACGCTGCATGAGCATATTCAGGACGTCCAAATCGTGACCGATCTCGCGGAACTGGAGTCCGTCAAGCAGTCCGGCAGCCAACAGACGGTGCGGGAAGCGCTGGAGAAGGGGCTGGAGACGAAAATCACCCGGCTCGTGGCCAACAAAAACGAAGCCAACAACAAGGAAGGCAAATATCAGGTGGTAAAGCTGACCACCACGAAGCCGTTCCCGCAGGTGCTGAACTACCTGGCGCACCAGTCGGCCGGCATCGTGTCCAAGCAGCAGGTCGAAAAAATCAACACGTACGACGTCGCCACCTACGACAAAAACAAGGACGTCGCCTACGGCGACCAAAGCACGGTCACGGAAGGCCCCACGTACAACAACACGCTGTACACGAGCGGTCCTTACATTCTGGCGTACAAGAACGACTATGAAGCCGTATTCTACAAAAACCCGGGCTATATGAAAGGCACGAAACATGAGCCGAGGATCAAGCAAATCCGGGTGCGCTTCATCAGCGACGCGGACAGCACCCTTTCCGCGCTGCGCAGCGGCGAAATTCACCTGTTCTACGGCGTGCCGGAAACCAAATACGATATCGTGAAAAACGACAGCAAGCTGAAGCTGCAAACCATGCCGAGCAACGCCGTGACGTATTTGCTGTTCAACATCCACAACCGGGAAGTCGCCAACGAATCGTTGCGCAAGGCGATTCTCTACGCGATCAACCAGGACGAGTTCCTGCAGTTCTACAATCAAAACAAGCTCAAGGCGTTCTCGACCCTGAGCCCGCTCGTCGACACCGGAAACGAGCTGAAAGCCGATCCGGCGAAGGTGCAGGAATTCCTGAACCAGTACAAGGCGGAAGCGAAATCCTGAGCGTCGGCCGACCCGACATTCACAACAAAGTACAAAGGCCCGTCTTTGAGACGGGCCTTTGTTTTGTGCATGTGGTGAATGGGCGTTCGCTCCCTTGGTGCCGGAGCTCGCGGCTCAGGCGATGCGGAAATCGCCGACCATCGCCTTCAGCTTGGACGCCATCTGGCTGAGCTTGTCGGCCGTCCGCGACATTTGCTCCGAGGAGGAAAGCTGCTGCTGCGTCATGGCCGACACCTGTTCGGTGAACGAAGCCGTCTCCTCGGTGACCGCCGCGATGTTCCGGACCGATTCCGCGACCGACTGGGTGCCGGCGGTCATTTGCTCCACCGCCGCCGCCACTTCCGTAATGTTTTCGCTGAGCTTGCCGACTTCCTCGACGATTTCGCGGAACGTTTCCTCCGCGTTCTTCATGCCGGCCACCGCGCTGAACACCTGCGCGGCGCTTTGCTCGAACATCGTCGCCACCCGCTCGATGTCCTCGGACATCGCTTTTAACGTCTCGCCGATCTGGGTGGCGGATTGCTGGGTCTGGTCCGCCAGCTTGCGTACTTCGCCGGCGACGACCGCAAAGCCGCGGCCATGCTCGCCGGCGCGCGCCGCCTCGATGGCGGCGTTCAGGGCGAGCAGGTTGGTCTGGTTGGAGATTTCCGTTATGTAATCGATCACTTCGCGAACCTGTTCGGATTGCTGGCTCAACCCGCGCACGGTGGTCTGAAGCGAACGGAACGCCTCGTCGACCTGCACGATGTCATTGGCCGTCGCTTGCAGCAACACCGATCCTTCTTCCGCGCGGCTTTGCGTCTTGCGGGCGGCGTCGGACACGCGGCTGGTGGTGGCGGCCACCTGGTTCAGGCCTTCCAGCGATTCCTGCATCACCGCGCTGATCTCCTGCGACTTCGCCACCTGCACCTCGGTTCCTTCGGACACGCGCTGCACGGCGTGCGCCACCTCGTTGCTGACACGGGCGTTTTCGTCGGCGCCCTGCTTCAATTGGACCGCCGAAGCGGCCAATTCAGCGGTGTTTTCCTTGAGTTCCCGCATGATTTTCTGCAGCCCGTCCAGCATGCTGTTGGCCGCGGCGGACAGTTCGCCGATTTCGTCGGACGAATGCACGGGAATGCGCCGCGTCAGGTCGCCGCCGGACCCGGCGATATCCTTGAGCGTAGCCGTCACGCGGCCGATGGAGCCGAACAGTTGCTGGACAAAACCGCGCACCGCCAACCATCCCAGGATGCCGACCAGCACCAGAATGACGAAAAGTCCGATCAGCAAGCCCCCGTGCTCGGACCGGTCCACATTGAACAGCACGAGCAAAAACGAAAGCAACTGGAGGGCAACGACAGTGGCAAACACGAACCAGAGCTGTCGTTCAAGCGTCAAATTTTGCCTGAATCCTTTCATCGTCAACTCTCCTTGCAGCCACGTTTTCGCGTGTGCCCCGAACGTTATCCCGACGCGGTCACGCCTATCCCGACACGGTCACGCCGGGGGGTAACGCTTCCATTTATTGCTGATGAACATAGTTTACCATAAGATCACAAAATTCGTCAGGGGGAAAATGGAAGTTTGCCGAAAAAGCGCGATCACGTTGTGCGCGGGCAGAAAAATAAGTCCCGTCCGGTTTTCCGGACGGGACTGCGGTCGGCCGAAACGGCGCCGCGGCAAATGGCGCAACGCAACCTATTCGCTTCCATTCCAGCGCTGCAACGCCGCCTGCCGCCTCCGGTGGGCGATCTTGGCCAACCCCACGCTGAATTCGTACAAAGCGATGAGCGGCACGGAAACGAGCAAATCCGAAATGACGTCTGGCGGCGTGATCATCGTCGCCAGCAGGACGAGCAGAAACCAGGCGACGCGCCGCATCCGGTCCAGCAGAGCCGGACTCAGGATGCCGATCCGGGTCAAAAAGAGGATGACCAGGGGCAGCTCGAACAGCAGCGACACCGGCAACAAGATGTTCATCATGAACGCAAAGTATTGCCCCACCCCGTAGGTTTGTTTCAGCCCCATGCTGGCGGTCACCCGCTCGGTAAACAGAAAAGCCATCGGAAACACGACAAAATAGGCAAACGCCAGCCCGACGGCAAACAGCAGGGCGGCCGCCGGGACAAAGCGGAGCGTCGCCCGCCGTTCTTTGGGCAGAAGCCCGGGCCTGACAAACGCCCAAAGCTCATAAAACGCGTAAGGCACGGTCACGGCCAATGCGATCAGCACGCCGATCTTCACGTAGAGCCCCACGGCGTCCCACGGCGAGAACGCGTTCAGTTCGAGCTTTTCCGACGGCGCGGCCGCCACCAGGAAATCAAACGCCGGATCCGCGCCGAACAGCCCTCCCGCCAGCGCCACCGCGAACACGATCAGCACGCGGATCAGCCGCCGGCGCAGTTCGCCGATATGGTCCCACAGCGACATCGCGCCCTTGCCGGGTCTTGGATCGGAACGTTCGGACATGAAGCGGTACCCCTCCAACCGACGCCGCGGAGACCGTCATTCCGGCAAGCGCCGATCGTCCTCCGGGCGCTCCTCGCCCGGCCGGGCGGCCCGCGATGATGCGTCCGGGGTGACGTCGACCCGTTTCCGTTCCTCGCCGTCGTCGAGCAGTTCATTCGCTCCTTTGCGAAACTCGCGCAACGTGCGGCCGAACGCGCGCCCCAGTTCCGGCAGCTTGTTCGGGCCGAACAGCAACAGCGCGATGATGACGAGCAAGATAAGCCCCGGGATGCCGATTCCGGACATCGAAACGCCTCCAGTTCAGGTTGATGATGGGTGCCTAAGGCCTGTCATGTATCATATCATACCCTGTCCGTCCAACATAGACGGACATCGTGACAATTGTATGGCGGACAGGTGTATGGCGGAGATGGGCCGAGACCGGGCGCGGAAAAGCTCTGATGTTTACAGCACCTTCCGGTGTTCACCGGGGAGGGCATCGCCCGACGTCTCCGCCAGCGCCGCCGGCAGCGTCTCGAGGATGACCCGGAGGTGTTCGTGCACCCCCCTCGGATCTCCCGGCAGGTTCACGATCAGGGTGCGGCCGCGGATGCCGCAGACGCCCCGGAACAGCATCGCCCGCGGCAAACGATGCATCGCCGCGATCCGCATGGCTTCCGCCATCCCGGGAACGGACCGCTCCGTTACCATCAGCGTCGCTTCCGGCGTCACGTCGCGCGGCCCGAGGCCCGTCCCCCCGGTGGTCAACACCAGATGAGGCCGGAAATAATCGGTCAGCTCAATCAGGGCGGCCCGTATCTCCGCGTGATCGTCCGGGACGACCCGCTCCTCGATCACCACGCCGCCCAACTCTTCCTCCACGAGCTCGCGAATGACCTGCGCGCTCGCTTCCTCGTCCCCCCCGCGCATCCCGTTGCTGCACGTCGTCAGAAGAGCCACTCGCCAACGCATGTCCATCCCTCCGCTCCCGCGGTTGCCGCTATGCCTCTTCCGGCCGGAGTTCCGTCCCGGACGGAAATGGTGTCATCGTTTCCCCTTGACGCTCCATGGGTTCTTCGGTCGCGATGCGGACGATCGACGACGGTTTCGGCGCCGCTTCCCTATCCGTCCCGGGGAGAATCGCGCCCCGGAAAGGATTCGTCGGACGGTTCGGCACACCAGAACAATCCCTGATCCGTCGCCACGCCGTCCAGTCGCAGGTCGTGCGCCTCGGCCGGCAACGGTTCCTCCGTCACCTGAAACGCGAAGGCGAACCCGATCCACAACGGCCTTCCGGATGGCCGGCCGCCGTCGCCGTTGCCGCCGCCGTTTTCGCGGGACCGTGACCCGCCTTCCTTCCGTGCCATCAATGCATACAGCCGGTCGTAATAACCGCCGCCGTAGCCGATCCGGCGCCCCCGCCGATCGAACGACAGCCCCGGCACCAGCACCACGTCCAGGTCGCACGGGTCGCTCAACGGTTCGGTGCGGCCGGGATCCGGTTCCGGCACGCCGTAGCGGCCCGTGGTCCAGTCGGCGGGCGAAGCGATTCGCCGGTATTCCATGCCCGTCCCGTCCGCCAGCATCCGCGGCGCATACACCGCATCCCCCCGGGACCAGCACCACGCCGTCAAATCCGCGGGGTCCGCTTCCGAGCGAAACGCTCCGTACACGCCAACCGCCAGCGGCCGTCCCAGGCGTTCCCGCAAAGGGACGAGCAGCCGCTGCGCCGTCACCCGGCACAGCCGCCCGGAGAGCTCGCGTCGCACCCCCTCCGGCACCGCGTCCCTGCGTTCCGCCATCCGGCGGCGAAGATCCCGTTTGACTTCGGCGTGCTTCATCGGCTTCATGTTCATGGCCGCCTTCCGGTCCCGTTCCAACGAAGGTTTTTCGGATTTCTCCTCCATTTTACCATACGTTCCAACTTGTTCGCCAAATCAAGGCAAAATCCTCTCTTTCGCTGCGGCCGGATGATTACGGACGAACCGGCCCCCCGCCCGCCGCGCCCGTTTGGACGATATCCGTTTTTTTCGCTAAACTGAAAAGGGTTTGGAGGGCCGGCTCTCATCCCGCAATGTCCGACAACGCGTCATCATGCGAGGTTTTCTTGTCCGTGGAGGGATGCCATTTGTTGCTGCAAGCCTCGGGCGTCGTCAAACGGTATGGCGCCACCCCCGTCCTCGAAGGCGTAAACCTGCAAGTCCGGGAACGCGACCGGATCGGCCTGGTCGGCGTCAACGGGGCCGGCAAATCGACCCTGCTGCGAATTCTCGCCGGGGAACTTCCGCCGGACGAGGGAACGCTCACCGTGCGCAAGGACATCCGCATCGGCTATTTGGCGCAAAACGGCGGTTTCGACGCCCGGAACACCATCTGGGAAGCGATGCGCTCCGCCTTCGGCCCGCTGGTGGAAGCCGGGCGGGAACTGAAGGAACTGGAGCGGCGCATCGCCGATCCCGCGGAACAGGCGCATCCGGAACGGTACGAAGCGCTGCTGGCCCGCTACGCGGAGCAAAACGAGCGGTTCCGCGCCGCGGGCGGATACGAGATGGACAACCGTATCCGCAGCGTGTTGCACGGCATGGGCTTCGGCCATCTGCCGCCGGACACCCCCGTCGCCGCCCTGAGCGGCGGCCAGCGCACCCGGCTGGCGCTGGCCCGGCTGCTGGCCGCCCAGCCCGATTTGCTGCTTCTGGACGAACCGACCAACCATCTCGACCTGGACACGCTGGCCTGGCTCGAGCAATATTTGCGCGGGTTCGGCGGCGCGCTGGTGGTCGTTTCCCACGACCGCTACTTTCTTGACGCCGCGGTGGACACGATCGTGGAAATCGAACGCCACGTTTCGACCAAGTACACGGGAACGTATACCCAATACATGGAGCAAAAGGCCGCGGAGTTCGAGCGGCAACTGGCCCTGTATGAGCAACAGCGCAAGGAGATCGCCCGGATGGAAGATTTCATCCGCCGCAACATCGCCCGCGCGTCCACCGCCCGGCGCGCGCAGAGCCGCCGCAAGGCGCTGGAGCGGATGGAGCGGCTGGAACGACCGGCCGTCGCCCGGAAAGCGCATTTCTCCTTCGCGGCCGGCCGCCGCAGCGGGCAGGACGTGCTGACCGTGACCAACGCGGCCGCGGCGCCGTCTCCCGGCCTGAAGCCGTTGTTCCGCAACGTTTCCTTTGAATTGAAACGCGGCGAGCGCGTGGCGATCCTGGGCCCAAACGGCGTCGGCAAGACGACGCTGCTGCGCGCGCTGATCGGTGAATTGCCGCTGCTCGAGGGCTCCGTCCAATGGGGAACGGGCGTCGAAGTGGGCTACTACGACCAGGAACAATCCAGCCTCACCTCCGGCAACACCGTGCTGGAGGAAGTGTGGAACGCCTTTCCCCGGCTGGCCGAATGGGAAATCCGTTCGGTGCTCGGACAATTCCTGTTCAGCGGCGAAGAAGTGGACAAAACGGTGGGCTCCCTCAGCGGGGGAGAAAAGGCGCGCGTGGCCCTCGCCAAGCTGATGCTGCGCAACGCCAACGTGCTCGTGCTGGACGAACCGACCAACCATCTCGACCTTTTGTCGCGCGAAGTCCTGGAAGCGGCGCTCGAGGACTATGACGGCACGCTGCTGTTCGTTTCCCACGACCGCTATTTCCTGAACCGGCTCGCCGACCGCATCATCGAACTGCACGCCGACGGCGTGCGGCATTTCCTGGGAAATTATGACGAAATGCTTGAAAAAAAGCGCGAACTGGCGGAATGGGAAGCGGAGACCGGCCGCGAATCCGGTCCCGCGGCTTCCGGCGCCTCGGCGGCGGAGGATGCCGCCCCCGCCAACGATTACGAGACGAGCAAGCGGATCCGGCGGGAGGAACGCGCCCGGCAACGCCAACTGGAGCGGGTGGAAGCGGACATCGAACGGCTGGAGCGGGAGATCGCCGAGCTGGAAGCGGAAATGGCGTCGCCGGCCGTCTATGCCGATTACAAGGCGTTGCAGGAAAAGGAACGGGCTTTGGCCGAGCGGCGCGGCATGCTGGAACAGGCGTACCGGCAATGGGAAGAACTGATGGGGGAATGATTGTCCACTTTATCCACATTATCCACAATCGCGTGTGAAAAACTCATCCCCCTTTCAGAAATTTTCACGCGCTACAGCCTCAACCTTTTGCAAACGATGTCCACATCATGCACAACGGGTGTGGACAAGTTGCCCACACCCGGTTGTGGAAGGGAGGCGTTTTCACGCGCCCGACGCCGCCGCTCCGCTGCGCTGCGCCATCAGCGCGCTGTTGCAGGCGGACACGTACGCGCGCGCGGCCGCCAGAATGATGTCGCGGTGGATGGCCGTGCCCCGGTAGCGCCGCCCGCGGTGCAGCACCGTGACCGTCGCCTCGCCAAAGGCGGTTTCCCCGGACGACAGCGAATGCAATTCCAAATCCTCGAATTCGCCCGCGTCCGGAATCGCCTGCCGGATGCAGCCGATGACCGCTTCCAGCGGGCCGTTGCCGGCGCCGGTCCAGGTCCGCTCGGTTCCGTCGGCGGTGCGGAGGGTTACCGAGGCGATGCGCGAACGCTGCGTGCCGGCCACCACCTGCAGGTCGACCAGAACATACGGTTCCACCGGCGCCGCCGTCGACTCGCCGACCAACTGCAGAAGCACGTCGTCGGTGACGACCTTCATCTCGTCCGCCTTCGCCTTGAACCGGTGATACAAATCCTCCAGTTGGTCGTCGCGCAGCGCGATGCCGTATTCCGCCACCCGGTGCCGCAGCGCGTGGCGGCCGGAATGTTTGCCGAGCACGATCATGCTGCGCGGAATGCCCATCGCCTCCGGATCCATGATCTCGTAGGTGCTGCGGTTTTTCAGCAGGCCGTCCTGATGGATGCCCGATTCGTGCTGGAACGCGTTGCGGCCGACGATGGGCTTGTTGAACGCGATCGGGAAATTCATCATCCGGCTGACGAGACGGGACGTTTCGTAAATCTCGCCGATCCGGATGCCGGTCTCCACCCCGAGCGCCTCGCCGCGCGTCTCGATGGCCATCACCAGCTCCTCCAGCGCGCAGTTCCCCGCCCGCTCGCCGACGCCGTTGACGCTCACCTCCACCTGCGTGGCGCCGTGCCGGATGGCGGCCAGGCTGTTGGCCACCGCCAGGCCGAGGTCGTTGTGACAGTGCGCGCTGTACACGACGCGGTTGCCGCCCCGCACATTCCGGCGAATGCGCGCAAACAGCGGCCCGAACTCCTCCGGCAGCGCGTAACCCATCGTGTCCGGAATGTTGATGATCGTCGCCCCTTCGGCGATGACGGCCTCAAGCAGTTCGTACAGAAACTCCTCGCTGGAACGGGACGCGTCCATCGGCGAAAATTCGATTTCCTCCACGTGCGCCTTGGCGTAGGCGACCATCTCCCGCGCCAGTTGCACCACCTGCTCGCGCGTCTTGCGGAGTTGGAAGTCCAGATGGATTTGCGAAGAGGAAATGAACAGGTGCAGCCGCCGGCGCGCCGCGTCCCGGGTCGCTTCCAGCGCCGCGTCGATGTCCCCTTTCACGCAGCGGGCGAACCCGCAAATTTCCACGTCCTGCAGTTCGCGGGAAATCTGCCGGACCGCCTGAAACTCGCCGGGACTGGACACCGGGAACCCGGGCTCGATCGTGTCGACGCCAAGTTTGGCCAACTGGCGGGCGACGACGATTTTCTGTTCGGGCGTCAACGAGGCGCCGGGCGACTGTTCGCCGTCGCGCAGCGTCGTGTCGAAAATGCGGATCCTCCTTTTGGCTTGTTCTTGCACGCGTTGCGGTTGCTCGTTCAACATGAAACATCCCTCCTGAAATGATGTGGATTTGGACTGTACCCCGGTCAGCGCTGCCGTCAAGCAAAAAAGCCCGTCGTCTCGCAAAGAGACGACGGGCCGGAGCGCCGCCGCGGTACCACTCTTTTGGGAGCCGGCAAGGCCGCGCGAATGGCGTCCGGACCGGTGTCCCGCATCATGCCAACGGTCCTCCGCGGCGCGCGCCCCTGCCTGCTCCCGCTCGTTGCCGGGTTCACGGCGCACGCGGCGCCGTTCCCGGGACGCCCGATAACGGGGGCCAGCCGCTGAACGTCCTACGCGTCGCCCGTCGGTCGGCCCCTGACGGAGCCTTGACGCGACGCGGCGATTTCGGACGCGGCGCTCCCAGGCGAGTTCGGCGCCCCTTCGGCTGCGTCGCACCAAACCGCAGCTCTCTGTTCCCCGGGGTTGTGCCTACTGCTCCTGTTCATGGCGCTTGAAGGATATTCCCCGCGGAAAACACAAAGCCCGCCATCTCCGAAGAGACGGCGGGCCCTATCGGCCTTCCGCGGTACCACTCTTGTTGCCGTCCTCCCCGATGCCGGGGTGAACGACCGCTCTTGACCCGATGACGGGGGTTAGCCGTACCGGTGTACCGATCGTTCCACCGGTCCGCTCCCAGGCGAGTTCGGGACGCCCTTCCGCTGCGTCGCACCAAACCGCAGCTCTCTGAAGCCGGGACGACTCCCTACTGCTCCTGTTCCCAGCGTTTTGCATATCGGTTGGGATTTGGCCATTATTATATGCAGCAAAACGCGGACTGTCAATGCCGAATCAAAAAAAGTTCCGCTCGTCAGGCCGGGGACCGGACGGACCACGCTTCCAGCGACAGCAGCGGTTCCGCCTTCATGTCCAGCGGGGTGAACTGGCCGCGGCGCCATTTCAGATCGGCGGCGGCCGCGATCATCGCCGCGTTGTCCGTACAGAGATCCAGCGGCGGCACGAGCAGCGGCAATCCGGCTTCCGCGCAAGTTTTCCGCAGCCGCTCGCGCAGCCCACGATTGGCGGCGACGCCGCCGCAAAGCAACACCTGCTTCACCCGGTGCGTCTGCGCGGCCAGAAGCGTTTTGCCGGTGAGCACGTCGACGACGGACTCCTGGAACCCCCGGGCCAGGGCGGCAAACATCGGCGGCTCGCCCTTCATGGCGGCGCGGTTGATTTCCGCGAGCACGGCCGTCTTCAGGCCGCTGAAGCTGAAATCGAACGAATCGGGCTCCAGCCAGACGCGGGGCAGCTCGATGCAGGCGTCGGCGTCCGAGGCGAGCCGGTCGATGTGGGGCCCTCCCGGATAGGGAAAATTCAGCGCGCGGGCCACCTTGTCGTAGGCCTCCCCGACCGCGTCGTCCCGCGTCTGCCCGATCACCCGGAACACGCCCTCCTCCGGCAGCAGTACCAGTTCCGTGTGGCCTCCGGATACGACCAGCGCCAGCGCGGGATAGACGATCTCGCCGATGAGCCGGTTGGCGTAGATGTGGCCGGCGATATGGTGCGTACCGATGAGCGGCACCCCGAGCGCCAGCGCCAGCGCCTTGGCGGCGGAAACGCCGACAAGCAGCGACCCGACCAGCCCGGGCCCCTGCGTCACCGCCACCGCGTCGATGTCGCCGCGGCCGATCCCGGCCGTCGCCAGCGCCTCCTCCAGCACGAGCGTGACGCTTTCCACATGTTTTCGCGAAGCGATTTCCGGTACGACGCCGCCGAACCGGCGGTGCGTGTCCATCTGGCTGGCGACGATGTTGCTCAGCACTTCGCGCCCGTTGCGTACCACGGCGACGGACGTTTCGTCGCAGCTCGTCTCGATGGCCAGCAAATGATACGGTTTTTCTGCCGAATGCATGTCCGTCTTCCTTTCGTCGCCTCAGCCAAGCGGAACGGTTTCCTTCTCCGCGCTTCTCCGCATTGGCTTTTCTCCGGTCCGTCCGGGTCCGCGCGGGTCCGTCCCGCATCGTTTCAGCCGGCTTTTCCGGCCCCGTCCTCGCCCGCGCGCCTGTCCCGGCTCTCACCGGTTTGTCCGGTCCCGTTGCCGCCGTCCGTTGCGCCGTCGGTCCGCGTATCCACGGCGACCCGCTCCCCGCCGCCGTCCCGTTCCGGGCCGCCGCGGTCGTTCCCTGCGCGCGGTTCACCAGGCGCCGGCAAATCGGCCCACATGATCAGGGCGTCTTCCCCGTTGTCGGTGTAATAGCCCGGCCGCACGCCGGACGGTTCGAACCCGAGCTTGCGGTACAGGCGTTGCGCGCGTTCGTTGGACACCCGCACTTCCAGCGTCATCCGCCGGGCTCCCTGCTGCCAGGCCACCGCCATCATCTCCAGCAGCAGACGCTCGCCCAGCCCCTTGCCGCGATATGCCTCGCGCAAGGCGATGTTCGTGACGTGCGCTTCGTCCAGCAGCACCCACATGCCGGCGTATCCGACGATTTGCCCGTCCTGTTCCAGCACGTAATAATGGGCAAACAAATTTTTCGTCAACTCGGTGTAAAAGGCGTCCGGCGACCAGGGCGCCGTGAACGTTTCCCGTTCGATTTGCGCGACGGCCGGAACGTCCTCCAGCGTCATCGCGCGGATCACCGGCCCGCCGCTCATGGGGAACACTCCGCCTGCCGCGCCAGCAGCTTCGCTTCCGCTTCCGCCGGTTGCGTGTAATTGGGCACAAACGTGTGCACGTCGTCGAATTCCCCCCGGAGGCAGCGTTCCGCGGCCAACTTGCCGACCGCCGCCGCGTTCATCGCCCGCGTCCGGACGTCGACCGGAACGGCGGCGTTCCCGGCGAGGGCGGACCATTCTTCGGCAAACGGCCCCGTTTCGCCGACGAACCGCACCGTCGCAACGCCGGACTCCCGCGCGGCTTCCAGCACCTCGGAAGCCCACGCGGCGAGCGGCCGGATGCCGTCGTCTTCCGCCCGGAGCCATACCGCTCCCCGTTCCGCGGTGACGAAGCGGGCGGTGTACGCCCGTCCCCTTCGCGCGTTCAGGACGGGCACCCACCAGACCGTGCCGTCCGCCGGCGCCCATGCCGGGTCGTCCATGGCCCCGAACGCGAGCGCCTCCAGGCTGGAAACGCCGATCAGCGGCTTGTCCCAGGCCCAGGCCAGCGTTTTGGCCACGGTGACGGCGATGCGCACGCCCGTGTAGGATCCCGGCCCGCGGCCGACGGCGATGGCGGCCAGCGTTTCGGGACGAAGGCCGTGGTCGCGGAGAAGGGCTTGGATTTCCGGAACGGTGCGCACGGAATGGTTGCGTTCCGACTCCCATTGACGGGAGGCCACCACCACCGCCGTCTCCCGGGCCGTCCGCCCGGGATCTTTCCGTGCATCCCCGACCAGGTGGCCGGCTTCTCCGTCCGCGCGCATTCCGTCCAGACGGAGCAGGGCGCAGGTCAGGGTGGCGGTGGACGTGTCCAGCGCCAGCATCCAACGTTCGCTCATCCGTTTTCCTCCTCGCCGGGCCGCATGCCCGCTTCACGGCAAAGCCTTTCGTACCGCTCCCCGACCGGCCGGGCGGTGATCGTCCGGGAAACCGGACCGGTCACCGTCAACCGGAGGTGCAGCCGTTCCGGCGGCAGCAGCGGCTCGATCCGGGACGCCCATTCCACCAGCGTCACCCCGTCGCCGAAAAAGTACTCGTCCAGCCCGAGCTCGTCCGCCTCTTCCGGCGTGATCCGGTAAACGTCCATATGGTAAAAAGGGCAAACGCGTCCTTCGTATTCCTTGATGATGGTGAAGGTCGGACTGTTGACGGTTTCTGTCACGCCGAGGGCGCGGGCGAACGCCTGGGCGAATCGCGTCTTGCCGGCGCCCAGATCGCCGTCCAGCGCCAACACCATGCCCGGTTGGGCCCGTTCGGCCAGCCGCTCGGCGAGCGACACGGTGTCCGCTTCGTTTGCCGCTTCCCAGCGGAAGCAGCGCGTCTCCCGGTTTGTTTCGCTCATGTTCCCGGTTCCTCCGCAAAATGATTGTATCCGCGTTTCGGAACGGCCCGGCGCTGTCCCGTCGCCGTTTCCAGCCAGACGCCCGGCGGGCCTTTCTCCACGTCGCCGATGACGAAAAACGGCAGCCCCGCCTCGCGGAACACGCGGCGCGCCGCCGCTTCGTCCGCCGCGTCGATGGTGCCGAGCAGCACATAATCTTCACCGCCGTACAGCATCCAGTCCAGCGGCTGCAAACCGCAGCGGCGGGCATAGGAGGCCAGTTCGCCGGAGAGCGGCAGGTCGGCCTGGCGAAGCGCGAGCCGGACGCCGGACGCTTCGGCGATCTCCCACGCTTCGTTCGCCAGCCCGTCGCTGACATCGTTGAGCGCCCGCCCGAACCCACGCTCCGCGAGCAGCAGCCCCGCCCGCACGTGCGGTTCCGGCCGTCGGTGCGCCCGTACCAGCAACGCCGGCGGCCGCGGCGCCTCCGGTTGCAACAGGCCGTGCAATCCCCCGGCCGACAGCCCGACCGGCCCGGTCAGAAACACCCGTTGCCCCGGCCTTGCCGCGTCCCTGCGCAACGCCGCCCCCGCGCGCACCAGCCCCGTCACCGTCACCGACACGACAAGCTGTGCGGGCGCCGACGTGGTATCCCCGCCGACCACCGCCACCCCGTACCGGTCGGCGCAGGCGTACAACCCGTCATACAGCGACATCATCCGCTCCGGCGTCCAGTGCGGCGGTACGGATACCGACACCAGCGCGTGCCGGGGCCGGCCGCCCATGGCGGCGATGTCGCTGATGCAGGCGGCCATCGCTTTGTATCCCACGTCCGCGTCGCCCATCGTATCGAACCGGAAGTGAACGCCCTCCACCATCGTGTCGACGGCGAGCAGCCAGTCCGTTTCTTCGCCCGGCGCGCCCACGACCGCCGCATCGTCGCCGATGCCGATCCGGACCCCCCGCGCGGACAGGAATTCCCCGCTCTGACGTCCCTGCGTCCAGGCGCTGATCAGCGTGAATTCGTCGGGTTGCGACACGCCGGAACCCCTTTCCGTTTCCGTCCATGCGAACCTTGTTCGAACCTTTATTATATACCGGTATTATATCGGTGCCCGCCCAAACATGCAAAAAACCCGTTCGCCAAGCGAACGGGTCTGCATGGGGAGGACGGCTTCGCCGCGGTCAGTTGGTCAGCGGACGCGAAACCGCGTACGGGACCGGTTGTTGTCCGGAAGCGAAATTATAGCCGTAGGACGGTTGAAAAGCCGGCGGCTGACGGTATGATGGGCCGTAGGCGGGCTGCTGCGCCGCATGCATGGCCGTCGACTGGGCAACCGAAGACTCCAACTGGCGGCACATGTTCTGAATTTGATCCAGTTGCCGGATCGCGTTCTGGTGCCCCTGCAGCGTTTGCTGGATGGCCTGCACCGCCTCCTGCTCCTTTTGCAGGATTTGTTGCAAAGCCGCGATATTTTGCTGCTCCTTTTGCAACATTTGCTGATAACGCTGGCTGGCCTGGTTCGTCTGCTGAATCAGTTGCTGGGCGATTTGCTCGCATTGCCGTGCGATGTTCGACGTGTAGGCGGTGTGCACGGTGGCTCGGCTCCTCCCTGGACAAAGGGTTGTGGGGATATCCCGGATTATTATGAGCGGCCGCCAACCGGCCTATGCCTGGACATCGATCCCGGGTTTCGCGAAACGGCCGGCCGTCTTCCCCGGGGGCACCGGCGCGTCACCGCGGGGATTCGTCCTGCGAAATCGGTTGAAAATCCGGGCCGTCCGTGGTCGTGTCGCCGATCAGTCCGTTATGCAGGGTCACCCGGCCGCCGCCAAGACCTTCGTTGACCATCCTGTCGACGTCCAGCTCGTATTCCGCTCTTCCCTCAAAGAGCACGTCGTCGGAAAGGGGAGGAGACGAGGCCTGGGACGGAGCCTGGGACGAAGCATGGCCGGACGCTTCCCGCGGCCGGACATCGGGTGCGCCGGGAGCCGTCGAAACCGCTTCGTCCGAATTGTCCGGCGTTTCGGCGGAAGGGTTGTCCGGTTGCAAGCGGGGGTGCCGCACGGGCGTCCGTCCCGGGAGAGTGAGTTCCGTCATGTGCATTCCTCCAGCGCAAAAATTGGGCGTTCGGCACACCGGATCCGCGCGCAAGCGCATCGGAATCCGGCCGTATCGGTCATACCGCCAATATGCCCCGGGGGATGGACGTTCATGCATCCGGGCATGCTGGAACATAAAGCGAAATAAACTGGGAACGGTTCTTGGTTTTGATCCGCGGCAAAATCCAAAAAAAAGGAGACGGTTTCGATGCATACGGTGTGGAAAGGGGCCATCAGCTTCGGGCTGGTCCACGTGCCGGTCAAAATGTTCGCTTCCACCGAGGACAAGGACATCCATTTGCGGCTCATCCACAAAGCATGCGGCACCCCCATTTCGTACGTGCGCTCATGCCCGCATTGCGACACCCAGGTGGAATGGGAAGACATCGTGCGGGGATACGAGTACGAAAAAGGACGTTTCGTCTTGTTCGACGAGCAGGAACTGGAGGCGATCAAGCCGGAGACGGCCCGAACGATTAAAATTCTCGATTTCGTTTCGCTGGAAGAGATCGACCCGATCTATTTCCAGAAAACGTATTATTTGTCGCCCGACCAGGCCGGCGAAGGGGCCTACAATCTGCTGCTGGAAGCGATGCGGCAAACGGGCCGGATCGGCATCGCCAAGGTGGCGATCCGCAACAAGGGCAGTCTGGCCGCGATCCGGACGTACGGCAACTGCATTTGCATGGAAACGATGCATTATCCCGATGAAATCCGCTCGCTGCAGGCGGTGCCCAATTTGCCGCAGGAGGTCAAGGTGGACCAGCGCGAACTGGAAATGGCCAAAATGCTCATCGACCAGTTGACGGCGCCCTTTGACGCGGAAAAATACACCGACGACTACCGCATCGCCATGATGGACGCCATCCAGCGCAAGATGGCCGGAAAGGGCCCGGATGTGGTCACCGCGCCCGCCGCCGAACGCACCAACGTCATCGACCTGATGGCCGCGCTGCAGGCCAGCCTCGAAGCCGTGCGGAACAGTGCCGGAACGGGCGGCGCGGCCGCAGGCGGGGCGCGGACCGGAACGGCGGGCGCCTCCTCCGCGACGGCAGGCGGCGCCGCGGGCGCGGGAGACGCCGCCAAGACGAAGCGCCGCGCGAGCCGCGCCCAGGCGCCGGCCCGTTGACATCAAAACAGCAGACCGACCGGGGTTCCCCCGGCCGGCCGCGTTTCGCCACCCGCTCAGCCTTTCACGCCGCCGACGGTCAAACCGGAAATGAAATACCGCTGGAAAAACGCGAACAGGATCAGGATCGGCAGCACCGCCAGCACCGAGCCGGCCAGCAGTATTTCGTAGTTGTTGCCGTAAGGGGTAAGCAGCGTGCTCAGCCCGATGGGAATGGTCAGCTTGTCGTCGGTGCGCAGAACAATGAGCGGCCACAGAAAATTGTTCCAGTTGCCCAGCGCCTGCAGAATCGTCATGGCCCCGATGGCCGGCACCATCAGTGGCACGAACACTCGGAAAAACGCCCCGTATTCCGTGCAGCCGTCAATGCGCGCCGCATCCATGAAATCTTTCGGCAGGCCGCTTACGTACTGGCGGAAGAAAAACACCGGCAGCGGCGCGACGGCGAACGGCAGGATGACGCCCCAGTACGTGTTGATCAGCTTCAGGCCGATGATCAGTTTGTAGAGCGGCAGCATGATGATCTCCATCGGCACCATCATGACCAGGAGCACGAGCACGAAAATCAGGTTCCGCAGCCGGAACTGATACATGGCCAGGCCGAAACCGACCAGCGCGGACAGCAACAGCGAGACGACGGTTCCGGCCACGGTCAGCAGCAAGCTGTTCCGGAACCAGGTGAAGTACCGGTCCGCCGACTCGGTGAACAGGGAAACGTAGTTGTCGAAGGACAGGATGGCCGGATCGATTTTCAGGCTGAGCCCCAGTTTCGTCACCATCTCCGCCGGCTTGAGCGACGCCAGAAAGATGGCGTAGAACGGGAACAGGGCAAACACCGCCGCCACCGTCAGGATCAGCAGCAACAGCAGAGAAGAAGGCGCGAATCTCCCTTTGATCCGCATCGCTTACTCCTCCTTCCGGAACAGTCCGAAAAACCGGAGCTGGATCAGATTGAGCGTCATCGTGATGGCGAGCAGCACCAGCCCGACGGCGGACGCGAATCCGAGGTTGTTTTGTTCGATCCCTTGCTGGTAAATATACCCGACCATCGTGAGGCCGATGTTGTTGGGCGAGTTGTTCCCGCCCCACAGCATGTAGCTCTCCGTAAACATCGCCAAACCGCCGTAGATGCTGATCGTCAGCACGTAGATCGTGACCGGCCGGAGCAGCGGAATGGTGATGCGGAACAACTTGTCCCACCGGCTGGCGCCGTCGATTTCCGCGGCTTCGTAGAGCTCTTCGGGGATGCTTTGCAGGCCCGACAGGTAATAGACGATGTTCACGCCGAGCCAGCGCCACGTGGCCAGCAGAACGAGCGCGAACATGCCGAATTTGGCGCTGAACAGCCACCTTCTCGGTTCGAAGCCGAACAGGCCGACGATCTCGTTGATCGCCGATCCTTCCAGTTCGCCGAAGATGAGGCGGAAGATGGTGCCGGCGACGACGACCGAGGTGAGCGCCGGAATGAACAGCGTGGACCGGAAAAAGTTCCGGAACGGCATGCGCCGGGAATTGAGCATCACCGCAAACACGAGCGGCAACGGAATGAGCACGATCAGCGTCAGCACCGTGTACAGCAAGCTGTTGGACACCGCGCGGTAAAACGTCGGGTTCAGCAGCCGCTCATAGTTTTTGAGTCCGATAAACCGGGTCTGGCCCGGCAGCACTTCCTGAAAGCTCATCTGGATCGTCGACAGGATCGGATACGCAAAAAACAGCAGGAACGTGACGATAAACGGGAGAACGAAGACATAGGGCGCAATTTTCCTGGAGTACAAAAACGAGTTCCGCTTCGGCTTGCCGGGAACCATCGTCCGGCGAACCACGGCCGGGTGGCTCATCGCATCTGCGCCTCCTTCCGGAAAAAGCCGCCGGCTGCGCGCGCCGGTCGCGGCGCGCGCCTCTCCGGAACGACGATGCCAACGGCTTACTGTTGCTTGCGAAGTTCATCCGAGACCGCTTTCAGCACGGCGGCCGGATCCTTCATGTCGTTGAGCGCCTGCACCAAAATTTGCGATTTGACGGCGTCGGAGGCGGCCGGCGTCATTTCGCCGATGTTGACGCCCCGGATTTCGTCCTTGATTTCGATCAGCACGTCGAAAATGTTGTCGCCGAAGTATTCGGTAAACTTGTTCGGCTCCTTCATTTCCGGCGCATCCCACACGTCCGAACGAATCGGATCGAAGCCGAGGAACCGCCAGATTTCAATGTTCCCCTGACGGGACAGCTTGGCGAACGCCAGGAACTCCTTGGCGATGTCCTGCACCTTCGACTGTTTGGTGATGGCCGTGCCGGTGCCGCCCATTCCCGCCGAACGGTCGCCGTCGGCCGTCCAGGCCGGCATCGGGCGGATGATGATCTTGCCTTTCAGATCCGGCATGTAGTCTGTGAAACGTCCCATATACCACATGGGCATCCACAGCGAGGCGGCGCCGCCTTTGTTGAACATGCCGTAATGCTCCTCCGAGTGGTGGAAGCCGCTGGCCGCGGAGACGGCGATCTTCTCTTTCAGCAGATCCTGCAAATATTGCAGCGTCCGAATGTTGATATCGCTGTCCAGCGCCACGCTGCCGTCCGGATTCAGGTAATCGCCGCCCTGTTGGGCGATGAGCGGCCAGAAGGACCATTGGTCGGTGATTTCGATGGTGGCCATGGGCACGCCGGTTTTTTCGACCACCGTCCTGCCCGCCTCCCGGTAGTCGTCCCAGGTTTTGATGGTGTCGGGATTGACGCCGGCCTTGTCGAGAATTTCCTTGTTGTAGTAAATGACCGACGCCCCGACGTGATAATCGATGCCGTAATACTTGCCGTCTTTGGCGTATATATCGAAGCGGGATTTGACCATGTTGGAAAGTTCCGGTTCGACGATATCGTTCAGCTCCACCAGTTGCGGCGTTCCCTTCAGGTAGTTGGCGAATTTGCTGATCTCGATGTCCACCATGTCAGGCGCGCCCACGCCCGATTGCAGGGCGAGCAACAGATTGTTGTGCATTTCGTCGTACGGGAACGTGCTGCCCTCGAGGCGGATCGGTTTGTCGGGATGCTGCTCGTTCCACAATTCGGCCATATGCTCAAAAAACTGCTGATGCAGCTCGTTGAACGTCCAGAAGATGATCGGAGTCGCTTTGCCGTCACTCTGACCGCCGTCGCCTTTGCCTTTGCCTTTGCCGTTGCCCCCTCCGCCGCAGGCTGTAAGCGCTAACATAATTGACAGAAGAACTGCTGACAGGACGGTCCAAGCCTTTCGCCCCCGAATCTCGTTTCCTCGCATGGTGGTTCCTCCGTTCTTCTTTTAAACTGATGTAAATTATTTTAGATTTAATTAAAATAATTTACACAAATATCATAGATAGGCGTTCCATAATTGTCAATTACCAATTAGAATACGTTTTCTTATACATTTAATGGAATGTGCAGTCAATGGGGCAAGGATCCGCTCCGTCTGTAGCCCGGAGCCATAAACCGAGTTGGTGCCGATTTGGAGGATCGGGGCTTGCCGTTGGCGCTTTGTCCGCTATGGCTTATAATCGCTCATGAATGAAGCGTTCGGCATCATAAAACCTTCATGAAGAAAGGAATCCATCCCATGATCCATATCCGGGAGTTGCGCTCCGGCCGGAAAATTTTCCAGGCCCTCAGTTCGGAAATCCGGATACAAATTCTCGAATTGCTGGCCACGCACCAGACACTGAACCTTAACGATCTGGCCCGGCGATTGGGGCTGAGCAACGGGGCCGTTACGATGCACATTCGCAAACTGGAGGAAAGCGGACTGATCGAGGTGCAAACGGCGGTTGGCAAGCACGGCCTGCAGAAAATGTGCTACCTGAACAAGGACAAGGTGCTGGTGGAGTTGCGCTCCAAGGATGTGGAGAATGTTTACGAAGTGGAATTGAAGGTGGGGCATTACAGCGATTACCTGGCGGTTCCGACCTGCGGTCTGGCCACGAAGGACAGCATCATCGGGGACTTCGACGATCCGCGGTATTTCGCCGACCCGAAACGCGTGGATGCGGAGATCGTCTGGCTGACCGAGGGATTCCTGGAATACCGGGTGCCCAATTATCTGAAGCCGAACCACGTGCTGCAAGAGTTGCAGTTCTCGCTCGAGCTCGGGTCGGAGGCGCCGGGCTACGCGAATAATTGGCCTTCGGACATCATTTTTTACGTCAACAATATCGAGATTGGCTGCTGGACCAGCCCCGGCGATTTCGGCGACAAACGCGGCACGTTCAACCCCGTCTGGTGGCCGCCCCATTTGAACCAGTACGGTTTGCTCAAGCTGATCCGGATCAACCACGACGGCAGCTTCATCGACGGATGTCGCATTTCCGACGTTACGCTGGCCGATATCGGCCTCAATTACAAAAGCGACATCCGCTTCAAGATCGCCGTGAACGAAAAGTCCCGCAACCGCCGGGGCCTGACCGTGTACGGCAAACATTTCGGCAATTACAATCAGGACATCCTGATCCGGGTGCTGTACCGCGAAGCGCCGGAACCCGCCGGGAACGATCGCCCCGCGGGCGAACTGGCGGGTAGCCGGGCGGCGGACTAAGGCAGCGGCGCTCTTCTCTGCCGGTCACGTTCTGTATTCGGCCATGTTGCGTCTGACGGCCGCGTTCCGTTTACCAGCAACGTTCCGTTTACCGGTCACCTTTCCGTTTATTGGTCACCACTCCGCCTGCCGGTCGCCGTTCCGTCTACCGGCAACGTTCCGCCTGCCAACCGCCGTTCGGTCTACCGGCTACCATTGCGTTTGCCTGTTACGTTCCGCCTGCCGGTCCCGTTCCGTTTACCGGCTACGTTCAGCCTGTTAATCACCGTTCCGTCTGTCAGCCACACGGTTTATCGCCCACATCCCGACTGACGGTCACGACACTGCCGCCCGAACTTGTGTTAGGCGGGTTTTCCGCCCATCTCCGCGCAAAAGGCCCCTCTCAAACCCGAGTTGAACGGTTTTTCCGCCGATCTCCGCGCAAAAGGCCCCTCTCAAGCTCGAGTTAGGCGGGTTTTCCGCCGATCTCCATGCAAAAGGCCCCTCTCGAGCCCGAGTTGGGCGGTTTTTCCGCCTATCTCCGTGCAAAAATCCCCTCCCGAGCCCGAGTTAAGCGGTTTTTCCGCCTATCTCCGTGCAAAAATCCCCTGCCGAGCCCGAGTTAAGCGGTTTTTCCGCCGATCTCCGCGCAAAAAGCCCCTCCCGAGCCCGAGTTAAGCGGTTTTTCCGCCCATCTCCGCGCAAAAGGCCCCTCTCGAGCCCGAGTTAGGCGGTTTTTCCGCCGATCTCCGTAAAGCCCCTCCAAAAGGCTCTTCAGGGCCCGAATTAAGCGGTTTTTCCGCCGATCTTTCCGCCAAAAGCCGCTCCCAGGCACCAGTTCGGCGGTTTTTCCGTCTATCTCCGTACAAAAACCCCTGTTCTCACGCCTCATACAGCCGCCGGTACGCGCCCTGCCGCTGCAACAGCTCCGCGTGGCTGCCCCGCTCAACGACGGCGCCGTTCTCGATCACCATGATCTCGTCGGCCTCCCGGATCGTGTTCAACCGATGGGCGATGACGAAGCTGGTGCGGCCTTTCATGAGGTTTAAAAGGGCGCGCTGGATTTGCCGCTCGGTGCGGGTATCGATGCTGCTGGTGGCTTCGTCGAGAATGAGAATGGACGGCTCGGTCAGCATGACCCGGGCGATGGCCAGCAACTGGCGTTCGCCGTGGCTCAGGTTGCCGCCGTTTTCCGTCAGCATCGTATCGTACCCGCGCGGCAGCCGGCGGATGAACCGGTCCGCGCCTGCCAGGCGCGCGGCCTGCTCCATTTCTTCGTCGGTGGCGTCGGGTTTGCCGTACTTGATGTTTTCCCGGATCGTGCCGGCGAACAGATACGTGTCCTGCAACACGACGCCGAAGCAGCGCCGCAGGCTGTCCCGCGTGTATTCCCGGATATCCCGGCCGTCGATGAGAATTCGCCCTTCCGTCACGTCATAAAATCGCGCCAGCAGGTTGACGATCGTCGTCTTGCCGGCGCCGGTCGGCCCCACAAGCGCCATGATCGTCCCCGCCGGAGCGGTAAACGACACGTCGCGCAAAATCGGCGCATCGTCCCGGTAGGCGAAATGGACATTTTCGAAGACGACGTGGCCGCGCGGATTTTTGAGCTCGACCGCGTTCGGCGGATCGGCCGGCTCTTCCCGCTCGTCGAGCACTTCGAACACCCGCTCCGCTCCGGCCGCCCCGGCTTGCAACATGTTATACAGGTTGGCCATGTCGTGCAGCGGTCGAACAAACTGGCGCGAATAGGTCATGAAGCTGGCGATGGCCCAAACGCCGATATGTCCTTTGACCGCCAGTAACCCGCCGACGACGGCGACGGCCGAAAAGCCGATATTGCCGATCACATTCAGCAGCGGCATCAAAAATCCGCTCCAGATCTGCGCCTTGAGTCCCGTGTCGTACAACCGCACATTCAGCTCGTCGAACGACTCGATCACCCGCTCCTCGCGGTTAAACGCCTTGACCGTTCGGATGCCGGTGATCGTCTCTTCCACATGTCCGTTCAGCCGGCCCAGTTCAACCTGCTGGTCCTTGAACAGGACGCGGGTTTTGCGCGTGATGACGCGGACCAGCCCGTAAACAAGCGGCACCGTGATCAGACTTGCCAGCGTAAGCAGCGGGCTGATCACCAGCATCATGACCAGGGATCCCGCAAGGGCGATGAGGCCGGACATAAACTGCACAACGGGCTGTGACAGGCTGGAACTGACGTTGTCCACGTCGTTGGCCAGGCGGCTCATCAGTTCCCCGTGCGGCCGGGCGTCGAAAAAGGACAGCGGCAGCTTCTGCAGCTTGGCAAACAGCGCCGTTCGCAGTTGCTTGACGACCCGCTGCGAGATGCCGGCCATGACCCAGCCCTGAAGCAGCGCCAGCAGCGCCTCCGCCGTGTAAGCGACGGCGAGAACGAAGATCACCGTCCGGAGCAAATCAAACTGGACGCCGGTCTCCGCCTCCATGGCCCCCACCGCCACGCCGATTCCGTACGGCGCCGCCAGCGCCACGGCCGACGTGCCCAGCACGGCGAGGAACGCGAGCGCGAACTTGCCGCGCTCCGGACGAAGCCAGCCCCACAGGCGGCGCATCGTGGCGGCAAAGCTTTTCGGCCGCGCCGGCGCGCCGCCCCGATGGCCGCCGAAACCGCCCATCGGCCGGCCGGGGACGGGCGGCGGCGCCTGAATCCGGTCGGAGCCGGCGTCGCGCGCGGCCGCACCAACCGAAGTGGCGGAGCCGGACGGCGAGGCGGTTCCCGGGGGGAGAGCGGCCCCCGACGGTGATGCGCCAGCCGGCGCCGGCACACCGGCGTCGGCCTTCGATTTCCCGTCAGGCATGGCTCAGCGCCTCCTTCCCCAGTTGCGACTCGCAAATTTCCCGGTACACCTGACACGTCTCCAGCAGCGACGCGTGGGTGCCGATGCCGGCGATTTCACCGCCGTCGAGGACGATGATTTTGTCCGCGTCCATGACCGACGTGATTTTTTGCGCGATGATCAGGCAGGTCATCCCGCTCCGGTACGATTTCAGGACGCGGCGAATGCGCGCTTCCGTGGCGGCATCGACGGCGCTCGTGCAATCGTCCAGAATGAGAATCCGCGGCCGGCGAACGAGCGCCCGCGCAAGGGCGATCCGCTGTTTCTGGCCGCCCGACAGGTTGACGCCGCGTTGACCTAGCTGGGTGCCGTACCCCTCCGGCAGCGCCGCAATGAACTCGTGCGCCTGCGCCAGCCTCGCCGCCTCCTCCACTTCCTCCGGCGACGCCGTCTCGTTCCCCATGCGGATGTTTTCCTCGATCGTTCCGGTAAACAGGGCGCTGTCCTGAGGAACGACGGCGATTTGCTCCCGCAACTTCCGAGGATCGAGAGTCCGAACGTCGAAGCCGCCGACCTTTACGGACCCCGACGTGACGTCGTACAGCCGCAGGATGAGGCTGACCAGCGTACTTTTGCCGGAACCGGTGGAACCGATAAGTCCGACGGTTTCGCCTGGCAGGCAGGTGAACGTGACATTGTGCAGCACCGGAACCGCCATCTCGCTCTCCGCCGCGGGATAGCGGAACGTGACGTTTTCAAAGTCAATGCGTCCGTCCGAGTCATCCGGCTTGCCGTCGTCATGCATCGGCCCCCTGTCGGCACCAGCCGCAGGCGGCACGCCGCTCCCCGCGTCGCCCGCTTCGTCCGACCGAACGTCCGCCGGCGCCGCGACCGCCATGCCGCCCCGTTCCGCGAACACTTCGCCGATGCGCAGCGCCGACGTCCGAGCGCGCACGAACATGGTAAACACCATAAAAATCATCATGAGGGAAAACAAAATTTGCGTCATATAGTTCAAAAACGCGATCACTTCGCCGACCTGGACGCGGCTGCCGCTTACGCCCCATCCGCCGATCCACAGCACCGCCACCAGTCCGAAGTTGACGGTGAGCATGATGGCCGGGTTGAACAGCGCCATCGTTTGCATCGCGCCGGTGGTGCTGATCTGCAGCTCCATGTTGGCCCGATCGAATTTGGCCATTTCATAATCGAACCGGTTAAACGCCTTGATCACCCGGACGCCCGACAAATATTCCCGCATCGCGCCGTTTAGGCGGTCCATCGCCCGCTGGACCCGCTGAAAGCGGGGAAAGCCGACCTTCATGTTGAGCACGATGAGCAGCACGACGACCGGCACGACCACCGCCAGCACCGACGCCAGATACGGGTTCAGCCGCACCGCCATAATCAAACTGCCGATGCACAGGAGCGGCGCCCTCACAAAAATGCGCATGAGGCCGTTTACAAAGTTCTGCACCTGCGTCACGTCATTCGTAATGCGCGTCACCAACGACGCGCGGTCAAACTTGTCAAGGCCGGCCAACGGCAGCGACTGGATATGGCGGTACAGATCGGCGCGCAGTTCCATGCCGAACCTTTGCGACACCCGGCTGGACACCAGATTGCGCGTCGTGGCCGCCATCGCCCCGACACCGGTGAGCAGCAGCATGATGCCGCCGAAATCCAGCACGCGGTCGAGATCAAGGCGGGCCACGCCCTCGTCCACGATGCGGGCCAGCATCACCGGCTGGATCAGGTCGACCGCCGCCTCGATCACGAGGAACAGAATCGACAGGGCGAAAAAGGCGCCATGCCGGCGGGCATACGGCAGCAAAAAGCGCAAGACCACCCCACCCTTTCCGACTCCGCAAGCTCGTGCGAGAAAATCGAGTTGCTCTCTTTTGGATATTACTCCTATCTTGGGAAAATGTCATCCCGCCGGGTGTCCCCCGACGGAACCGGCTATTTTGAGTTTATTTACACTTTTTTATCACACCTGTATTAGCAGTAGATGACCTTGAGCCTAAATTTTTTGAAATTCGGGCAACAGATGCCGAGGTTCGTGCTTACTATTACCTAATGTGAACAAATCTACTGCTGTAAGTAATAAAATAGCTAGTGACTTAACTCGATTAGAAAGAAGAAACGCAATTTGATGATAAGGGCAGACTAAAATAAAAACATTATGTTAGGATTGGAAAACTGGGCTACTCCAGGAACGTTTCCGTATTAAACCTGCAATATAAACATTAAGGACCCTAAAGGGTCCTTTACATTCCATTAGGAGAAGCGATATGAATAAACCTAAAAAAATATATTTCTAATCATTTATTTTTTGTGGTTTTATTTATTATTGGTTCAGCTTATTATTACATTTATTACAATTCGCCCAAGCTGTTCATTAAAAAAACCATTGATCAAGCTTTAAAAGACGTTACTCTCGCATGTCGGATCGCCAAAAAGGAGGGCTGACGCTCCGCTCATTGAGCGGAACATCAGCCCTTCCGTGTACACGAATTCGCGATCAGTCCGCGGAAGAAAGCAACAAATTCAGAATCACCTGCGCGCTTTCGGCCCGGGTCGAGACATCGCCGGGAGCAAAGCGCCGGTCTGGCTTGCCGCGCACGAGCCCGAGCGAATAGGCGGCGTCGACGTACGCGGCGCTCCATTCATGAAGCTCGCTCCGGTCGGCGAAATAGGCCGCGCCGTCCGTTTGCGGCATCTCCCGCCCCGTCACATGCAGGTAGGCCCTGACGATCATGACCGCCATTTCCTCGCGGGTGATGGTCGCGTACGGATCGAACACGTCCGCGCTGCGCCCGGTGACGATTCCGGCCTCATGAACCGCCGCCACGGCGTCCGCAAACCACGCGTCCCGCGCGACATCCCGGAACGGCGCGGCAGCGGAAGCCCGCAAGCCGAGCGCCCGCGCGATCAACGCGGCGAACTCCGCGCGCGTGACGGCATCGTTCGGCGCGAAACGGTCGGACGTTTTGCCCCGGATCACGTGTCTGGCTGCCAGGATCCGAACCGCCTTCGCCGCCCAGTGGCTGTCCGGCAGATCGGTGAACCGCTTGTGATACGTCAGGACGGCAAAGGTGCCGAAACGGTCGATTTCAACCGACAGCTTGCCTCCCGCCAGTCGGCCGCCCACATACGCCAGTCCGCCGTCGTCCGCCATCTTGTACACGCCGAGCACATCCGCATCCGCGCCCTCATCCACCGGCAACACGAGAGTCAGCGGCGCATCCAGACCGGTCAGCGCGGTTTCACCGGAAGGCGTCAGCACGGACAGACCGATCTTCAGTGCCTGGCCGGCGACATGGACGTCGATTCCCGCCTTGTCGCGTCCCTCCGGCAGGAGCGCCTCGACTTGCTCTTTCGTCAAGCGCTCCAGACGAATCGAAAGAATGGCCTTCTGCAGTTGTTCCGCAGGAACCAGCGCGAGCAGTTGCGTCAGCACCTCCTGCGGCCATTCCACTCTCATGCTGCCGTTATCCAGCACGAGGCGGTTGCCGGCGGCGGATGCGACGGCCTGCATCGACAGGAGCACCCGTTGCACCGACGGAGCGAGCGTCACTGCCACCATGCCGTCAACGGCCGGAGGCAGGCTTTCGATTTTCACGGCGGTCCCGTCCGCTCCGGCATCGTCATGATGGGGCGTACTGCCGGTGCCGCCATGACCGGGGGTGCCGCCGAAACCATCGTCGCCTCCGGGAGCATGCCCGGGATCGCTGCCGTCGCCCGGCGTGCCGGACGTCCGGTTGATTTGCAAGGTCAATGTCTTGGTGGCCTGCTTGGCCCTGCCTTTATCCGTAAACCACGGCTGATTGAGCGTTTCCTGCGTCGGTTCGATGTGCAACACGAACGTGTTGGGGCCGGGCTCAAGCGGAATCCGCTCCGCATAGACGTTCCCGTACGCATCCATCGCCCCGTCCGGAAGCGGCTTGCCGTTGATGGTGAAGGCAACGCCGTACGGCACATTCGCTTTCAGCGTGAAATGATCTTCGGACGTGCTGTACGCGATGTCACTGCCGAGCGAAAATCTCGGCATGTACAGGATCATCGGCATATCGACCCAACGCAGCACGTAATCGTTCACAATCATCCGATTGCCGCCCTGGTTCTGGATCGTCAGTTTCATGTTGGTGTCGGTCGAACTGTATCCCCAGTTGCCGTAATCCGTCTTGTCGTCCGGAATGCGGGCGTGGCTGGTCAACGCTTCGGTCTCCCACGATCCGCGGGTGTACTTGTATTCGATCGTTTTGCCGGCCATCATTTTGAACTTGAATTCGACGACGCTGCGATCCGTCGCCCCGCTCGGGACCGTGAGCTTGTTGCCCGCGGCGTTCCAGCCGTTGAACGTCCCCGCGATGTAAATGTCGTCCGTCGCCGGCGTGTAATCCGGCAGATGCAGGCGCAGGGTGACATCCACCATGACCAGTTTGGGCGTTACGCTTTTTTCTTCCGAAAAGGCGCGGTTATACGCCAAGTCAAACGCGGCAACCTTGTACGTGTAGGTCGTGTCGTTGCTGACCGTAAAATCGACATATTCCGTGACCGTCTTGTCCACGGTGGCGATCTTCGTGAACACGGTTTCGCCCGCGGCCTTGCGATAGATGTCATACCCGGCGGCGTCATCGGACGGTGTCCAGCGGAGCGTCGCCCGGTTCGACTCCGTCATGATGTCCTCAAGCCGCGGCGCGGCCGGCGGCACCGTATCCGCGGGATCGGCATTCGCCACAAGCGTCAACTCCTGCGACTCGAACCAGGTTTCCCCGTTGTCGGTCGACACCTTGGCGAAATATTTGTAAATGCCGGGTTCGGTCGGCTCGAAGAAGCCGTAGTACACTTTCTTCTTGCCGTCCGGCGTATCCTCGCGGTACCGCAGCCGGTTCTCCCCGGCCTTGTCACGGTCCTCCCCGTCCTTGTAATAGGCGAGCTTCGCGATCAAGCCGGGAGCAGCGGCACCCGCAAACGTCGGATCGTCCGTCAGGCCGTCCGCCTGGATGGCGACAAGGATATCGTTCGTCCGCTTGCCGACTCCGATGGTCATGTCCGCAGCCGGCGCCGTGATCTCGACGTCCTGAACCGGGAAGAACGGCGTCGCCGACACCATGCCGGTCACCGGGCTTTCCCCGATACCGATCTGGGCGGTCACCGCATAATAGTACTTCGTGCCGTTGACCACGTTCGTATCCGTGTAGTCCGTGGCCGTCAACCCGCCGGCGATCAGCTCCAGGTCGCCGCCCTCGATCGGCGCGCGGTAGACGTTGTAATGGTCGGCGCCGTTGACAGGCGACCAGGACAGCCGCACTTCCCCGTTGCCGGCCGTTGCCGTCAGATCCTGCACCGCCGGCACTTCGCTGAACGTCCCCTCGGATACCATCATGAGCCCCGTCATGGCCGGAACGGTCAGCGTCAGCATGCCGTCCTGCACCGTCCCCTGCACCTGCCCGTAAAGCTGGTCCTTCAGCGTGAGCCCGTTGGGCAGGAAGCCGGAAACGTTCGCCTGGATCGTTTGCGGGGTCTGTTCGCGGTTGATCACGACCAGACCGGCCTGCCCCGCCGATTTCCGCGAATAGGCGATCACGCCGTCCTTTGCGTAGGCGACCTTGAGGTCGCCGGTCCGGAAGACTTCGTGGCGGTTCCGGATGTCGGCCGCTTTCCGGTAGACGTCAAACAGCTCCGCGTATCTCCCCGTTCCCGCATAGGTTCCGTTCTCTTCCGTCACCCGCTCCCAGGGGAACGTCCGTCTGGAATCGGGGTCTTTCGTGCCGGCCAGCCCGACTTCATCGCCATAGTAAATGGTCGGCGCACCGGGATACCCCATCTGGAAAATGGCGGTCAGCGCCTGAAGCTTGAGCGCGCGGTCGCTCGGTTCCGGCGCGATGACGAGATGCTCTTCCTCCCACTCCGGATGGTCGAGCTTGGTGATGTTGCGCGTCGTATCGTGCGACCCGACCAGGTTGAGCATCACCTGCCAGGCTTCCGTCGGGTAATCCTCGCGGATGGATTCGAGCGCCTCGTGGAAATGCTCCGCTTTTCCGCCGAGGAGAAAGCTTTGCAGCGCCCCCCGGAAACGATAGTTCATGACGGAGTCGAACTTGTCTCCCAAGAGGTAGGTGGCGGCGTTGTCCCAAATCTCCCCGAGAATGATCGGATCGTCGATCGTCTCGCCGTTCGCGTCCTTCCGGCCGGCGGCGGACTTCACCGCTTCCCTGAATTTCCGCCACGTTTCGCCCGACACGTCCGGCGCCACGTCCAGGCGCCAACCGCGCGACCCCATCCAGATCCAACGCTGGGAAGTCGCGAACTGCATCGCCTGCTCCGCTTCCGCATCGGACAGGCCGGTCAGGTTGGATCCGATGACATGGTTCCGGTAGCTGACATTGTTCCATTCATGGCTGCCCTCAATCGCCTGGTCGTCCCCGGGCTGGGGTTCCTTCGCATCCATCGCCGGCAGCGAGTCGTACCCCCACCAGGCGTCATATTGATAGATCGTGCGGCCGTCGCGATCCTTCACTTTCTTGTTGTGAATCGTAAACCAGGTCGTGAACTCGAAATCATCCGGATATTTGTAATTCTTCCCCGTCAGCGGGTTCACTTTGGACGTGAATTCGTTGATGACGGCCTGCTTCGCCTGCTCCAGCGTCATGCCCGGCGTGGCGTTCAGCTTGTCATACACCTTGGCCCAGAATTCATAGGCGCCGATTTCCGGATATTTCTCGTACCGGTCGAAATAGATCGAGTCGTCGCCGACATGGTTGAATACCCCGTCGGTGATCAGCCGGATTCCCTTGGCCCGGGCGGCTTTCGCGAACTCGATGAACACCCGGTCGGAAGCCGCTTTCGTCTCGGCGTAGTTCAGGCCGGAGGCAGGATCGCCGGGCACGTTGTACACCGGCTCGCCGAACATCGGGTCCAGGTGATTGTAGTCCGTCGCGTCGTACTTATGGTTGGACGCCGCCCAGGCGACCGGATTGAGGTAAATGGCCGTAACGCCGAGCGATTTCAGATAGTCCAGCTTCTTTTCAATTCCTTTGATGTCGCCGCCGTAAAATTCGTTCGTCCACACCCCGTCACTCTTGGCGTCCGGATAGTTCGGCCTGTTTTCGGGCTTCACGCGGTCCGGGTTTTCCGGCACGTCCGACCAGTTGCCCCACACCTGGCCGGGTGCAGGGTCGTTCGGCACGCCGCCGTCGAAATATTGCAGCGGCTGCTTCTGGATCGGGGCACCCGGCACGCTGTCGTCGCGAACGCCGCGGTAGCCGTCGACCAGCTTGGCGCGATTGTTCGACTTGTCGCCGTCAAAGAACCGGTCGGGGAAAATCTGATAGACAATGGCATTTTTCATCCAGTCCGGCGTGCGGAATGCCGGATCGTAGACGGTGAGATCAAACGGAACCGCGCCGTCGTCCTGCGCGATCCCTTTCCCGCCGCGCAGACCGTCGTCCCCGTATTCCACCTTCGCCTGACCGTCGATCAGAATGAATTTGAACCCCCATATCCCGATGGTCCGGAAGGTCCATTTCGGAATCGTCACTTCAAAAAAGTCCTGGTCGCCGACCGTCGTCACCTTGCGCATGTCGAACGTGGTGCCGATCCCTTCCGGATCAATCACTTCCACGCGCGCCAGTTGAACGTCGTCCTTCTGCGCCGCAATGCGCAGCGTCACGTCCTGGGTACCGGCCGCGATCGCCCCGAACGGCTTCTTGAATTTGGCGGAACGGCTGTCGAACTCGATCTTGCCCGCCTGGATCATGCCGTCAAAGCCGTCGAAGGGTTTGTAATTGTGCGTCAGCACCCTGGCGCCGGCGGAATAATCGATGGAAAAGACCACGTCGGCCGGGTCGAGCATCGTCAGCACAAGATTGTCGTTGGGATTGTTCGGATTGCCGCCGTAGGATTCGTTCCAGTTGGGCCCGAACGCAACCTTCACCTCATGGGTTCCGGCCGGCAGCGTGCGCTGGATTTTGTAAACCGTCCCGTTGAAGTAGTAGTCCACGAACATCTGTTTCGCCTGCTCGGGGCTCCATTCGCTTTCCCCGAACAACGGCTGCACCGTGCCGACCAAACGCGGCCACCGGTCTTCCGGGAGCGAGGGAACGTACTGCGGCAGCCCCGCCACGCCGGGAACGCTGATGCGTGCTTCACCGATCTTCTCGTTGACGTAAAAGTTGACTTTCGTGTCTTCCGTCAGGTCCATCGAAAAATTGTTGCCTTGATCGGAAAAGCCGTCCCACGTGCCGTTTTTCGTGATCTTGAACTCGTGATGGCCCGCCGGAAGGACGATGGAAAAGGCGTAGAAGCCGTCCGCCAGATGCTTCATGCGCGTCAGTTCGTTCTGGTTGTTCCACCCCTGGAAGCTACCGGCGATGTACCAGGCGGTCCGTCCGCCGGGCTGCTCCTCAAACACGTCCGGTTCCAGCGACGGTTCGGGCGACGTCCCTACGACCACAACGGAATTGCCGTTCAGCGCCACATTCGGATTGGCCGGATCCCGGAAATAGATGTCGCCTATGCCGTCCAGCACGGCAATAAACTTGTATTCATAAGTCCCGTCCGGCAAAACGTCCGTCGTATATTCGTACCCCTCCCCGTTGCGGATCAGCCGGTGCCGCGTATTCCAGTTGTCGTCAAAACTCCCCGCCACATAGAATTGCGGCGAGATCGCCAGACGAAGCGTCCCTTCCGCGTCCGATGTCTCGACCCTGTTCGGGCCCGGCATCCATTCGTCGTTGATCAGAAACTTGTATTCGAATGATTGATTCGGAGGAAGATCCCTGATGATCACTTCATAAGTGACCAGACCGTCCTGTTCCGTGGCGTAAATGGTCTGCTGCACGCTCGAATCATTTCCCCAATCGTTGAACGAGCCTTTGACTGTCAGCCGGATGTCCTGGTCCGACAGCCGGAACGTGATCCGCTTGTCATCGCCGACGGTCGCGGCTTTTGCCGGCGCCGGAAATAGCGCGCCGACAAACAACTGCAACGTCAGCGCCAGGCACACCAGCGGGGACAGGATCGTCGCCATTCGCCTGCGCATCCCAGACAACCTCCACGATGTGTAAGATTGGCGCCAAAACTGGCGTTTTGACAATCAAGTGCGGCAATTGAAACAAAGTGCAAACGTTTTCATTTTTTTGAAAAAAACATGCCGCCGGATCCTGCAAAGCCGGTTTGCCCGGCAAGCAGGGTCGTCTTCCCGACGCCCTGCCTGCCGGCATGACGGAGACAGCCGTTTATTTTTTCACGATGTCCTGAACGGCCTTATCCAGTTTCTCCAGCAACTCTTCGCGGGAGATGCGTCCTCCCTGATATTCCTGCATGGCCGCGCCGAATCCCTGGGTGACGCCGTCCGGGAACCGGTCCCACTGCCAGCCGAGCGCGTCGCCGGCTTTTTCCTTCACGCCGACGGCGATATCGCCGATATCTTCGGCGGTGGCGCCGATATTGTCGAACGCCGGCATGAACTTGAATTCTTTCACCAGATAACGCTTGCCGGTTTCGGAAGTGACCATCCACTCCAGGAATTTCTTCGCTTCGTCGGGATGCTTCGATTTTTTGTTGACGATCCAGTTGTTCGGGACGCCGACGAACACATGCCCGGGCTGATCGTTGATCGGTATCGGCAGCACACCGAGGTTCAGGTTCGGGTCCACGTTGTCCACGTCGCCCTGGATCCAGTTGCCCTGCTGGATCATGGCCGCTTTCCCGGTGGCGAATTCGGCCACCTGCGTGGCGTAGTCGGTGGTCAGCATGTTTTTCTGCGCGTTGTTGAAGATCAGGTCGACCAGGTCCAGCCAGTCCTTGAAGACGGCGTTGTCCTTGAACGTGGCGTTCCCCGCCTTCAAATCTTCAATGAACTTGGCGGGATCCGGCTGATAGGCGAGACCGACGTTCACCAGATGGATACCCAGAGACCACCATTCGTTCGTCGCCATGAACGGGGTGATACCGGCGTCCTTCAGCTTCTTGACGGCTTCGGCCAGCTCGGGGAGCGTTTGCGGTTCTCCCGTAATGCCGGCTTTGGCAAACAGGTCCTTGTTATAGGCAAACCCGTAACCTTCGATGTTCATCGGCATGCCGTACAGTTTGCCGTCCACGGTGACCGGCACCTTGGCGGCCGGAATCAGATGCGCCGCCCAGGGCTCGTTCGTCAAATCTTCCGCCCGATCGAGATACAGTTCCAGCGCGGAGAAACCGCCGCTATTGAAAATTTCCGGTTCCGAACCGGAGGCGAATTCCGCTTTCAGCAGCGCGCCGTAATCTTCGCCTCCCCCGTGCGTTTCCACTTCCACACGCACGCCCGTTTCCTTTTCGTACTCCTCGGCCATCCGCTGCAGCGCCTCGGCGATTTCGACCTTGAACTGGAATATCTTGATCGTCACGTCCTTTTTCTCCGGAGCCGCGGATCCGCCCGTGTCCGCCGAAGAGGGCGCGGATTCGCCCGTGTTGGAGGGCGAGGAGGCCGCCCCTTCGTTACTCTTGTTCGATCCGCAACCGGGTACGAGCGTAAGCAGCAACATGGCAACCAAAGCGGTTAGCGCAAACGTTTTCACCTTCATGTGCAAGACCTCCCTGGAAATGATGCATGCAAGCCCATTTTAGTTGAAACGCTTTCAGGCTGTACACCGACAAATGTGATCAAAAAAGTGCAATCTGTTGATTATCCCTTCAGCGACCCCGCCGCGACCCCCTCCACGATCCGTTTCTGCAGGAGCAGGAAGAAGAGAATCACCGGCGCCACGGCAATGGCCAGTCCGGCAAGCGCCAGATCCCACTGCTTCGTATACTGACCGAAAAAGCGGGTGACGGCAAGCGGAATGGTCGTCAACTCCTTGTTGCCGCCGATGATCAGGACGGGCAGCAGGTAATCGTTCCAGATCCAGAGCGTATTCAGGATGACGACGGTCACCATGACCGGGCGCAACATGGGAAACACGATTTTCCAAAACACGCCGAAAGGGGAACAGCCGTCGACAATGGCCGCCTCCTCGAGTTCCAGCGGCACGGTGGAGCGGACAAAGCCGTGGAACAGGAACATGGCCATGGGGAGGCCGAAGCCGAGATAACTGGCCACGATGCCGAACAGATTTCCCCTCAGTTCCAGCAGGCTGGTCACCCGGACGAGCTGCAGCATGATCGACTGAAACGGAATGATCATCGCCGACACGAGCAGCACAAACACGAACCGGTTGAACGCGGTGGGCCTGCGGGCCAGCCGGTACCCCGCCATCGCGCCGGCGGCCACGATGCACGCCACGCTGAGCGTCGTGATCATCAGGGAATTCAGGAACACCTGGGGAAAATGGATGATCTCCCAAACGTCCCGGTAATTTTCGAAACGGTAGACTTCCGGCAGCCGGGCCGCATCCAGCAGAATTTCCCGCAGCGTTTTGAACGAGTTGACGATAACAAAGTAAAACGGCGACAGGAACAGCAGCCCCAGCGCCAGGACGCCGATCTCCAGCGCGGCCAGCCGGGCGTTGTAACGCTTTTCCATTTAAGCCTCTACCTCCCTTCGCTTCGTCAGCCATACCTGGACCATCGTAATGACCGAAACGAAGAAAAAGAACAGCATCGCCTTCGCCGTACCGAGCCCGTACCGGTTGTTGTTGAGCGCTTCCGCGTAAATATTGTAGGCCAGTGACTGGGTGGACGTTCCCGGTCCGCCTTTGGTCAGGGCCAGGTTCAGGTCAAACATCTTGAAAGCGTTGGAGGTCGTCAGAAACAGGCACACGGTCACGGCCGGCATCACGAGCGGAACGATAATGTGCCGCACCCGTTTCCAGTAGTTCGCCCCGTCCATGTGGGCCGCCTCGATCAGGTCCTGCGGCACGCCGGCAAACGCGGCAATGTAAATGACCATCATGTAGCCCGCCGTCTGCCAGACGAACACGATCACCAGACCCCAGAAGCCGGTCTCCGGCGTTCCAAGCCACGGCAATTGGAACAGCGGCCAACCCGTCAGTTCCCCGATGGTGGCGAATCCTTTGGTGAAAATGAACTGCCAGATGAACCCGAGCAAAATGCCGCCGATCACGTTGGGAACGAAAAAGACGGTGCGCAGCAGGTTCCGGCTCTTGAGCGGTCTGGTGAGCGCCAAAGCCAGCAAAAACGCGAGGATGTTGGACGCCGCCACGGTCACGGCGGTGAATTTGACCGTAAACCAGAAGGAACTCCAGAAGTTGTCATCCTCGTAAAATATTCGTTTCCAGTTGCTCCACCCCGTCCACTTGGCTTTGTCAAGGTCCAACCCGTTCCAGTCGGTAAACGAATAATAGAATCCCAACAAAAAGGGAACCAGCACAATAACGAGGAAAAAAACGAGGCCCGGCCCCAAAAACACCAGTTGCTGCATCCACTCGCCGCTTCTTGTCCTGCCGGCCACCCGTCCGTCACACTCCTTTCCGTTTTCGTCAATTTACGACCATTATAAGCGCGCCGCCGGGCGGGAACCACCGAAGATGGTGACGGATCGGGTGGAATATATTGACCTTCCTTCCTGACCTGTTAAAATGGGGATAACATTCGACCTCACCCGGGAGCGTGCCACGATGTTCAGAAACAACATCCGGAACAAGCTGACGCTCTTTCTCCTGGCAGCCACCCTGATCCCGATGCTGGTCTCTATGCTCATCTCTTCCCATTCCATCAAGCACGCCGTGACGAAGCGCGCCATTTATGAAAATACGAATCTGCTGAAACTGGGCGCTTCCAATTTGCACCATTACATGGACACCTACAACCGGATTTCGCTTACGGTCTACAACGGCATCAACCGGCCGCGATCCCTGTTCACCGTGCTGGAACAGGCCTCGTCGGCCGACTCGGACCTGCAGGGCCCTGCAACCGGAGGAGATACGATCTACAATCACCTGCTCAACATGATGAATTCGGTGAAGGATATTTCCCAAATCCATCTGTACATCCACGAATGGCGGCAATCCAACCTGGTGTTTAACGGGTATTTCCGCCGCATGCAAAATTTCCGGTTTTCCGTGCCGGCGGGGGCTCCTTCCGGCAATCGCGCCTACGTGGAACCGCCCCACGTGATCCATCGTTACGGACTTTCCGTCAATTTCCCCGCCGCCAAGTCGGTTCCCGAGACGGTGCTGACCTTTCATCGCCCGATCATCAAAACCCCCGCCGACCAGATCATGGGGTATTTGTCGATCGATTTCCGACCAGGCGAGCTGGATCTGATCGCCCGTCAATTGTTCAACCCGTCGGAAGAGAAATTGTATGTGGTGGATCATCAGGGGAACGTGATCTATTCGCCGGACAGCCGGGAACTCGGCCAAAGCCTGGCGTGGGACTGGTCAGGGCTGATTCAGGGGGACAGCGGCAGTTTCGAATGGAAAACGGACGATTTTGCGGGCATCATGATCTATGACAAAATCAAAACCGATTATATGGAATGGACGATTTTGAAACAGATTCCGTACCGGTATCTCTACGCCTATGCCGACACGGTCACCCGGATCAACACGTTCATTCTGGTGGCCACCCTGGTGGTGGTCGTCATCGCCACGACGTTCATTTCCTTCTGGTTCACGAAACCGATCAAACAGTTGATCCGCGCGATCCATCACATTCAGCTCGGGAAATGGAACGTGGCGATCGACCTGCGCCGGAAGGACGAAATCGGCGTGCTGGCGGACCGGTTCAACGCGATGATCGGCACCATCCGGGAGCTGATCACCCGCGAATACCGGCTGGAAATCGCCAACAAAACGAATCAATTGAAAGCGCTTCAGGCTCAGATCAACCCGCATTTTCTCTACAACGCTCTGCAGTCGATCGGCACCCTGGCGCTGCAGCATAACGTTTCCCGGATCTATTCGCTGATTTCCGCACTGGGCCGCATGATGCGTTACAACATGGATACGCGGGAAACGGTCGTGCCCCTGTCCAAGGAGTTCGATTACGTGCGATCCTATCTGGCGCTGCAGAAACAGCGATTTAACGACCGGCTCCGGATCCGCTGGTCGGTGGACGAATCGTCCGCCTCCGTCCGGGTGCCCAAAATGATCCTGCAACCCCTGGTGGAAAATTACTTCAAACATGGTTTCAACACGCAGCAGCAAGCGGGGGAGATCAGGATCGCCAGCCGCGTGGCGGACAGACAACTGATGCTTGCGGTGGAAGACAACGGAACCGGCATGCCCGAAGACCGGCTCCGCCGGTTGCAAATGCGGCTCAACCGGATTTCGTTGCAACGGATGGACGAGTTCGAGACGATCGGACTCGCCAACACCCTGGCCCGGTTGAAGCTCCATTTCGGCGAAGAGGCGGGCATGCGGCTCAGCGCCGTTCACCCTCACGGTCTGCGGGTGGAACTGATCATTCCGCTGTCCAACGAGCAACCGACCTTAACGGCAGGAGGATGAACATGAAAGCGTTGATCGTGGACGACGAGGATCACGTCCGGGATGCGATCCGGATGCTGCTTCCGTGGGACGAACTGGGGTTTTCGGCCGTTTATGAGGCCAAAGACGGCATGGAAGCCATCGTCACCATCCAGAGGGAACGTCCTGACCTGATTTTTACGGATATCATGATGCCGGCGACGAACGGCCTTCAACTGCTGGAATGGGTGCAACGGCACGCGCCGGACAGCAAAACCATCGTCATCAGCGGGTACAGCGACTTCGAGTTCGTCCGCCAATCCATGAAGTATGGCGGGTTGGACTACATTCTGAAACCCGTCGATCCCGACGAACTGCTGGAGGCGGCCCAAAAGGCGATCCGCAGCCTGCAGGAAGAACGGGAGCGCCTGCTGTCGGAGCAGAAACGGACTATCGAGATGAACCGGCTGAAGTCCGTGTACTGGAACAAGGTGTTTTCCGATTTGCTGGAGGAGCCCCGCACGTTTTCGTCCGCCGCCGGGCTTTTGCAGGAGGAATTCGGCCTGGACCGGCCCGCTTCGGACGCCCAGGTGGCGATTCTCCATGTGGAGGCGGCAGACCGCGATGGCGGCGGCCCCTTTGGCGCCGACCGGGATCTCCTGTTTTTTGCGATCACCAACATTTGCAACGACTTTTTGCGCCATCGCGGGGAAGGTTACGCCTTCCGGTACTGGAACAGCGACAGCGAAGTCGTCCTCTTGTTCTGGCGCGGGTTCGACCACGTCGGGAAACGGTTGGCCGACATCCATGAAGCGTTGCGCCGGGTGATCAAGACGCCTTTGCATATCGGCGTGGGCACCGTCCAGCCTTTTCCGGCCGGACTGCCGCAATCCTGCCGTGAAGCGCGCCAGGCGCTGCGGCAACGAAACCTGCTGCAGCAGGATCGCTGGATTCATCCGTTTGCGAAAACGCCGGCCCCCATCCCGCCGGTTCACTTCACCGAGACGGAGGATCATCTGCGGATGGCGATTAGGACCCGCAATCCGCAGTTGGCCGTGTCCGCCATCCGTTCGTGGATCGACAAGATCAAGCGCCTGGACCGCATCACGCCGGAACAGATCGAGCTTTGGTGGAAGGAATATCAGGTGTTTCGCGCCCAGTTGGTTTACGATCTCGTCGTTCGGGAAGGGGAGGATGTCCGGGTGCCGGAGGCGGACCGGCCGGCGATTCCTGTTGACGCCCACGGCCGGTTCTCTGCCGAAATGTGGGGAAATGCGCTGCTGGACGATTTTCTCCTTTTGCTCGAAAGCATGCAGCGAAGCGGAATGCGGGCGGAACACAGCATCGTGTCCGAGATCAAAAAATATGTAGAAACCCACTATGACCGGGAACTGACGCTTCAGGACATCGCACGCCATTTTTATATGAGCCGCGAGTACATTTCAAGGAAATTCAAACAGGAGACGGGCGAAAATCTGTCCGACTACATCGCCAGGGTGCGCATCGACAAAGCCCGGCTGCTGCTCGCCAACCCTGTCGTGAAAATATCCGATGCGGCGCAATGGGTCGGTTTCCGGGACGAAAAGTACTTCAGCAAGGTGTTCAAGAAATTTCAGGGGATGACGCCGGGCGAATACCGGAAGCGGCACCAGGCGGCGTCCCGCCCGACTTCATGACAGGTTCACTTTTTTTCGCGCGTATTCCATTTGATAACATTTTTGCCATCATATTATCTTTTCAAAGCGCTTTCATTTTGGTTATGGTGAAGGTAACATTCGGTGTGCAAACGTTTGAATTTACAGAACCGACGAGCGACTCGCCAGTATCCTCAAAAACTTGTACGGGAGGATGAGGAGTATGAGCAGGATGAAACGCTTTGCTGCCCTGTTTTTTGCCATCCAGCTTGCGGTTGCCGTGTTCGCGCCCTCCGCTTCAGCCGGCGTCATCATGCAGGGATTCTATTGGGACGCCTATGACAGTTCGATGTCCTGGTACGATAAAATGGCCAAAAACGCCAATCAGTTGAAAACATCCGGGTTTACCGCCATCTGGATCCCTCCTGTGCTCAAAGGGGCTTCGGGCGGATATTCCAATGGCTACGATCCGTTTGACGATTATGATATCGGCAGCAAGGACCAGAAAGGCACGATCGGAACCCGCTGGGGGACCCGCGAACAACTGCAGCGGGCCGTCGCGGTCATGCGAGCCAACGGGCTCGACGTGTATGTGGATCTGGTGCTCAATCACCGGAACGGAGACGACGGAAACTGGAATTTTTATTATAAGAATGCTTACGGCACCCCCAATTCCGGCCGGTTCCAAAAAGGGTACTACGACTTTCACCCGGGTTACAAACAACAGGACAGTTGCGTGCCGAACGACGACAGTTCCTTCGGCCGCGATCTGGCCCACGACAATCCTTATGTAGCCAACGGTTTGAAAGAAGCCGGCGATTGGCTGGTCAAAGCGCTGGATGTCCAAGGTTTCCGGCTTGATTATGTCAAAGGGATCAGCTATTGCTTTTTGAAGGATTACTTAAATTACGGAGCCATGAACGGAAAGTTCGCTGTCGGCGAGTATTGGGACGGCAACCGCGATACGTTGAATTGGTGGGTAAATTCCGCCATGGCGGGCCGCGCCTCGGCTTTTGATTTTGCCCTTCGCGACGAGCTGAAGGCCATGACCGACGGAAACGGCTATTATGACATGCGGCGACTGGATCACGCCGGTCTGACCGGAATCAATCCATTCAAGTCCGTTACCTTTGTGGAAAACCACGATACCGATATGCACAACCCGATTACCCAAAACAAGCATCTGGCCTATGCCTACATTCTGACGTCCGAGGGCTATCCTGTGGTTTTCTGGAAAGATTATTACAATTACGGCATGCGGCCCGTGATTGACAATCTGGTCTGGATTCATGAAAAGATCGCCGAAGGAACGACACAGGAACGATGGAAGGATGCCGACGTATTCGTCTATGAACGTATGGGCGGCCATCACCTGCTGGTCGGCTTAAATGACAACCAGATCAGCGATCTGACCGTTACCGTTCAAACCGGGTTCGGTGCGAATGTACAGCTCCACGATTACACCGGCCACGGGCCGGATGTGTGGACGGACGGCAACGGCAGGGTGACCATCACGGTGCCCAGGAACGGCTACGTGGCCTATTCGAAAACCGGGATCACCGGCGGATTCGCAACGGTTGAAAAATCGGTGACCCAGGAATTTGCCGGCGCCATGGATCTGGATATCAAACCGGCTGACAATACTTCATTGGTGACGGTGGGACGCATTTACGCGAGATCGGGTAAACCGATCACGACTGAGCTGTACTATGACACCGCAGACTGGACATCCTCCACCCGCATTTATGTTGAACTTGTCGGGCCGGATGGAACCAGAAAAGCTTATAAGGATTACTACGCAAGCACCGGTCAGGGAGCATCGTTTTCCCATACGCCGAGCAGCACCGGTTGGTATACTTACAACATACGCAGCTACAACACGCCGCCCGGCAACGATAAGCCGAAATACTGGCTGAAAACGACCTATACCGCTCCGCAAACGTTTTAAGCGGAAACAGCAAGCGCGCTGCCCTGTGCGGACCCGCAAAGGGCAGCGCGTTGTTGCGTTAAGCTGCAAAAATACAATACAATTTGATGTTTTCCGACCAAAAATGACTAATATCGTGTATTTTTACAATCTATTTGCGGAATTTTGCGATCCAAGCGGCGAACAAATTGCATTTTTACATCAAAATCCGAGGCTCACCGGACAAGTTCAGCGTACGCCAGAGTTCCGATTTGGATAGAGCGGGCAGCAAAGCATTCAAAGGAGGTCGCGCGCCGCGTGTTCCGCCACTTGCCGGTACGCATCGCGCAGCCGATGGCCAAAGCCCTGGACGCCATTTTCTTTATTTAACTATAATTACTTACATAAAGAAAGTATAAGGCAACAGAAAGAACGACAAACGAAACAGGAGGATCTTCCATGAAATTTCACCGCAGCCCCCATATCTTTGTGAGCCAGGTCCGCCTCAAGGTCCTGAACCTGGAGCGCGCCTTGTCTTTTTATCAGAACGTGATCGGATTCCGAATCCTTGAACGAACGGAAAAAACGGCGAGTCTGACGGCGGACGGCAAAACCGCCCTGGTCCACCTCCGGCAACCGGATGACGCGGTGCCCAAGCGGGGAAGGACCACGGGGCTTTACCATTTCGCCCTCCTCCTTCCCACCCGATCGGATCTCGCGCAAATGACGCTACATCTGGCGGAACACGGCGTGCCGGTCGGGTCGTCGGACCATCGGGTCAGCGAAGCCCTTTATCTCAGCGACCCGGACGGGAACGGTATCGAGATTTACCGCGACCGCGATCCGGCGGAATGGGAATGGCGCAACGGCGAGGTGACGATGACCGTCGATCCCTTGAATTTCGCCGATCTCCTTGCCGGCCAGCCGCGAAAGGCATGGACCGGCTTGCCGGCCGATACGGTGATGGGCCACATCCATTTGCACGTTTCCGAACTGCCGCAGTCGGAGCGATTTTACGTGCAGGGCCTCGGATTTGAAGTGGTGAACCGTTTCGGCAGCCAGGCGCTGTTCCTTTCGACCGGCAAGTATCATCACCATATCGGCCTTAACACGTGGAACGGGGTTGGCGCCCCGCCCCCGCCCGAAAACAGCGTCGGGCTTGAATCGTTTTCGTTGGTCTACCCCGACGAATCGTCGCGGGAACGCGCAATTGCCCGGCTGAGGCAGCTCGGCGCCAGCGTCCGGGAAGACCGGGGGGCATGGCAAACCGCCGACCCGTCCGGCAACCGGATTCGGTTGCTTGTATGACGCGACAGGACCATAAACCGGCCGCAGGTTGACCGATTATGGTCCTGTTTTTTGTCTCTTCCCGCATTCATAAGCCTTGCCGATGCGAGCCCCGAAGCGGACTGTCCTCACGCGGATGCGATCCCGGCCGGCTTCGAAGCGTCCGCGGCGGCGAACCGGAGCCGTGTCGCGAACGCCGCGCACAGGATGAGCAGCGCCGCCGACGCGCCGTAAGCGCCGAACAGCGTCGCCTGGTGGACCAACAGCCCCGAGCATCCGGTGCCCATGAGCAGCCCGCCCGTCATCAGCGGCAAGATGATGCCGTTCGTCCGTCCCACGTACGCATCTTCCACTTCCTTGATCATGAGCGCGCCCAGCACCACTTGAAAGAACGTCATCGTCACCCCGGTGGCGAGCCGAAGGGTGCCCGTCAGGAAAGGCCATATCGACATCACCTCGAGCAACGTCGCGACCGCGAAGACAACGAGCGTCCACGGAACGATCCGGCTGCGGTGCCGGTCGACCCAACCGGAGACCGCAGCCGCCAAAGCGCCGCCGACGAGCAAGCCGGTTCCTTCAAGCATGGCGAACCATTGCACCGCTTCCTTCTGCAACCCGAGCCGCTCCATCACGACGAAGACGTCGAGCGGAGCGACGATCCCGGAAGCGAGGCCCGCGAGCAGGAACATGACCGCCGTCAGGCGCAGGTTCGGTCGCCCCGCCACATAGCGGAAACCGTCCCGCAAATCCCGCAGCGGAGAAGGTTTCGGTTCGCCGGTCTGCGGCCGGGATGAAGAGGGAAGCAGAAGCTGCAGGAGAGAAGCCAAGACGAAAATGGCCACCAACGCCGCAAGCGAATATGCGATGCCAAAGCGCACATAGACAAGGGTGCCGAGCATCGGTCCCAGGATCATGAACAGCGCTGCCAGACTTTGCGTGAAACCGATCGCCGTGCTGACGTGTTCGTCGGGCACATGCCGTTTGAACAGCACGGCCGAAGAAGGTTGCGAGAATTGGCTGACAACGGCCGACACGACGGTGGCGGCGAACGCGGCTTGCCACCATCCGCCCAGCACGAGCCCCAGAATCACCGCCACCGACACGGCGCTCAGCGCGTCGCCGATCACCACGGTCCGCTTCGGATTCCAACGGTCCGCGAACGTGCCGCCGATGAGCGAAAACACGAAAATGGGCAAATATTCCAGCGCGGACAACAGCGCGACGGCCGTCGGGTTGTTGCTCGTTTGCTCCATCACGTAAAACAGCAGCGCCATGTTCCGAATCCAGATGCCGACTTGCTGCAAAATATCGGCGCCCGCGACAATGCGGAAGACACGGTTGCGCAACAACGGTGCCATGGCGAGACCTCCCGTTCCCCATTTAATTAATATGACCGGTCAGTATAATTAAGGACGAACAGAGGCGCTTCATTTCGCGCCGATTCCGTGGAGGAACACGTCCACCGCTTTCCGATACATCGCCTGTCTTCGTTCCAGGGATATAGCCTCGTAATAGGTCACGCCGAGCCCGCCCATCAATCCGACAAAAATGTGGGTGAGGGTCTCCGGATCGTCCCGCCGAAAGGCGCCCGACGCGATCCCTTCCTCCATGACCGCCCGGATGGGGGGGGACTGAAGCCCGACAAGCGCGACCAGCTTCTCCATCATGCCGGGTTCCGTCCCGTGATTGGCGATAAATTCGTCGGCGACTTTAAGCAACGGATCGTCGAATTCGTCGACCCAGTACGCCGCAAGGGCGTACAGTTTCTCGACCGCCGTCATGTCCGGCTTCACTCTCCGCTGCCAGCCGTCCATCCATTCGACCATGTGCTGTTCCATGATCTCCAGGAACAACTGTTGCTTGCTGCGAAAATGATAATAAATGCTCCCTTTGCTCACGTTCGCATGGCTGCGGATGTCTTCCATCGACGTCGCGCTGTATCCTTTGCGAATGAACAGCTCTTTGGCGGCGCTCAAAATTTGCTGACGCGTGCGTTCGCTTTCTTCCGCGGTTTTCCTGGCCACGTTCGTTCGCCCCTTAATAATCTGACCGTTCGGTTTAATTAAGTTATACCGCAAAATGGCGGAGCTCGCAACCCGCGAACATGCCGGTGCACCAAATTGAAACTGTTGTGCCGACACCGGAGACAGGGTGATCAGGCGGATTTTACATGTCTTCTTGACAATTTGGTAAATGAAGTCTATCATCCAAGATGTAAGCAAGCACTTGCATTAAGGTGAGGGGAACATGGAGAAACAGGACCAACAGAGCCCGCCCAGCCAGTCATCCGGCACCGCCGACAAAATCTTGCTGGCCGCCATCGACCTCATGGCGGAAAAAGGCTACCACGGCACCACCACCAAAGAAATCGCCGCACAGGCCGGCGTGAATGAAGTGACGCTGTTCCGGCATTTCGGCAGCAAGCAGAAGCTGCTGGAAGCCGCCTTCGACCGGTTTCATTACGGCAATGAGATGGAAAAATTGTTCCGGGAGCGCCTGAGCGGCGAGCTGAAGGCGGACCTGCTGTTCATCAGCCGGACGTACCACCGGATCATGAACCGGAACCGCAAACTGATCATGATCGTGCAGAAAGAGGGAAACAACCTCCCCGAAAGGGTTCATGAGCGGGCGCTGCGGCATCCGCAGCAGCTCAAACGTCTGCTTACCGACTATTTTTCCGCCATGGCGGAACGCGGGAAGATCGTCCCGTCCCGTCCCGATCTCGTGGCCCTGTCCTTCATGTGGATGAATTACGGCGCCTTCATCAGCAAGCTGGGCGAAAATCCGGGACCGGACGTGACGCTGGACGATTTCATCGAAGAAAGCGTCTCACTGTTTGTCCGGGGGATCACCCCTTGATTTTTTGCAGGATATGCAAGTAAGTGCTTGCTTTCAATCTCGGAAAGGGGTGTCTTCCATGCATGCCGCGCCGGAAATCAACCGCGGATCCAAATTGATGCGTCTGCTGATGCTCACCGTCACCCTGTCCTCGATGACCGCGCTCATGTTCAACATCGTGCTGCCGCAAATCAGCGAAGAGTTCCGCCTTTCCTATGCGCAAGCCGGCTGGCTCTCCGCCGGATACACCATCCTGTATGCTTTCGGCACGGTGACGTACGGCAAGCTGGCCGACCGGTATCGGCTGAAAAATCTGCTTTCGATCGGGCTGGTGTTGTTTGCCGCCGGTTCCCTCGCGGGGCTGGTCTCTTTCTCCTACTGGACCGCATTGGCGGGACGGTGCCTGCAGGCGATCGGCGCCTCCTGCATCCCCGCCATGGCGATGATCGTTCCGACGCGCTATTTCCCGCCGGAACGACGGGGCCGGGCGATGGCGATGTCCGCCGTCGGGGTGGCCCTGGGCGGAGCGCTCGCTCCAATCGTCTCCTCTCTCATCGTAAGCGCGTTTCATTGGCGCTGGCTGTTCGCGCCCCCGCTCATCACCCTGTCCTTGCTGCCGTTCTTCCGCAAATCGTTGGACGATAAGCCCCAAAAAGCGCACGAACCCTTCGATTGGTTGGGAGGCGGACTGTTGGCCGCCGCCGTCGGCTTGTTCCTGCTCGGCACGACCAACCGGAACGGGCTTCTGATGCTGGCGGGCTTTGCCGTCCTGACGCTTTTTGTCCTGCGCATCCGCACCGCGGCCCAGCCGTTTATCCGGCCGGCGTTGTTCCGGAACAAACGGTATTCCCTCGCCCTCCTGCTTTCTTTCCTTATCCATGCTGTCGGCATTTCCTTGCACGTTCTCACACCGAAATTGCTGTCCGATGCTAACGGGCTCGAGGCCGGGCAGATCGGTATGGCCATGGTGCCCGCCGCCCTTGCGGCCGCCGTTTTGGGGCGAAAAGGCGGGAAACTCGCCGACCTGAAAGGCAACCCGTTCCTGTTCCGGATCGCCTCCGCGTCGCTCATGGCCTGCTTCCTGCTGCTGTCCGCCTTCGCCGGCGTGTCCCCGTTCTGGATTGCGGCGTTTCTCGTCTTCGGCAGCGTGGGGCAATCGTTCATCGGCGTCGCCATGGCCAATACGATATCCCGCACGCTCCCGGGAGACCAGACCGGCGTGGGCATGGGCCTGTTTTCGATGCTCAACTTCATTGCCCAGGGGTTGGCCGTCGGCGTGTACGGCATCGCCGTGGAATGGCACGCCGCCGCCAGTTGGAATCCGGTGCACGCCGGCGCAGACGGCAGCATATACAGCAATCTGTATCTCGTATTGGCCGTCCTGCACGCGGCGATCCTGACGTCGTACCTGTCCTGGTTCAAAGAAAATCAAAGAGGTGAATCTCCATGACCCGGCGCGCAAGCGACATCATCGCCGAACGGGTGCTGGCCTGGCCGGGCGTCATCCGTCAGCCCCACCGGTTTGGCGGTATCGAATTTCAATACGCGGGAAAGGAGATCGGCCATCTGCACGGGGACCGGTTGGTCGATATCCCCTTTCCGAAAGCCGTCCGCGACCGGCTCGTCGGTTCGGGACGCGCCAAACCCCACCACCTTTTTCCGGATTCCGGCTGGGTCTCCGTCTTCGTTGAAACGGCCAGGGATGCGGACAACGCCGTCGAACTGCTGCGCTACAAATACGACCTGCTGGTGCGGAATACGCAGGGCACCGAGTGCAACTTTCCGTCGGACCCTTGAGTTTTAGCACGGCAATTCCCCACGCCGCCAAAATGGCCTGCGCTTCATTTGGCCACGTTTCGAAGAAGAACCAAAGATCGACCGAAAGGAACATGCCGGGATGTCCCCGCCGGGGATACCGGGGAAAACAAAAAGGCTGCCTCTCCGTTTTGGATAGGCAGCCTTTTGCGCTGCGGATCAAATCTTTGTTGGACATACGCAGCATGTCCCGCTCCGGCTGCATGGTGTTTATATCAGGTCCGATTTCTGCAACAGATTCTGGATCATTTTGGAAACCTCGGCTCTCGTCACTTCCGCTTTCGGAGCAAGCACAGTTGCGCTTCTTCCTGAGACAATACCCGCATGGATGCAATCCGTGACTCCGCTCTTCGCCCAGCCGGATACATCTGCCGCATCGCTGTAAGGCTTCAGGAGATCATCCGCAGGCGTGCTTGAAAGCTTCGCCTTTAAACCGGTGAGCGCCATCGCTTTCGCCAGGATCGTCATCGCTTGCTCGCGGGTAATCTTGTCTTGCGGCCGGAACGTGCCGTTTTCGAATCCATCGATGAGACCATGGGAGCGAGCCGTCGCCACCGCATCGCTGTACCACGCCGTCGCCTTCACGTCCGAAAATCCCGCCGTTTCGCCCTCCATCTTCAAGCCCAATGCTCGTACGATGATCGCCGCAAATTCGGCGCGGGTTATCGTTGCATCGGGATTAAACAGGCCATCGCCGACGCCATTGACAACCATCCTCGAGCCCAGGTCGTTCACGGCCTCCCTGGCCCAATGCGACGTAACATCCCTGAACGCCAACGAATGCGAGACAATGGCATAGGTGCCGGTCGTCAGGCTGCTCACTTGAGCATATGATTTGCCGCCCATCACGACCACTTTTGTCGGAACATGGCGGACGGTTCCGTCTGGCTCGATCGCAATACCCGTTGTAATGGCGTTCGGATCGACTCCATCCGGGATCGCGATAAAGCGTTTGATATAAGCGTTGAACTTCGAAATTCCGGAGCTCTTATCGCCGTATTTTGCCGTAACCATAAAGGTGACGGGCGGTGCGAGAAGCGTAAACTTCTCCCGTTCGGCCGCCTGTTCTGCTTTTTTGACCAGATCCGCCGACGGAACTCCAACTTCGATCTCGATCGTGACGTCTTGCGGATGAACTGAGGAGCCGAACGTTTGGGAGACAGCCCCGATGTTGATCTGCCGGGCAGGCAACGTATGCGTCGCCCGATCCGTCTTGATCTCCAAAACGACGTTCCTGTCCTCCATCATTTTGACGGTCTGGCCGTCCAGTTGGATGATCGCGATCGCAGACTCGCCTGTTGCCGGAATCGTAATGACGGCGCCATCGTCCCCGGCTGAAAGATGGTGATTCAGCTTCGAGGGATCGATCGTAATGACCGTAACCCTCTGACCGTTCCTATCGCTTGTCGTGGCCGTACCTGCCGTTACCGCTTTGCCGTTGATCAGAATGTCGATTCTGTTGCTCCCGGTCTGAGGTGCGGTCGGTGCGCTGCCGCCGTTGCCGGGACCGCTTTGATCGTTGTTGCCGACACCCTTTACCGTAATCGTCTTTTCGGCTGTTTTCTCAGCGCCTCCAGCCTCAACCGTCACCTTCAGCGTTCCGGTGCCGGCATGCACGCCTCTTACGGTAACCGTATTTTGGTCGCTGGCTCCCACGATGTTGATCGCGCCGCTCGCTTCCCACCGATACGTTGGGTTCGTGGCATTGGGCGGATGGACCATGGCATTCATCGTCGCCAGTTCGCCCACTCTGATCGATTCCGAACCGCCCATGATGCGGACGGACTGCACGGGAATGACATCCGTCCCCGGCCCGGCAGGATGAAACTGCCAATAATCGATGTTGAAAAGATCGCTTCCACCTTCTCCGGAGAACATGAAGAAGATATGGTGAACTCCCTTGGCATTGCTTACTTCGGTCTTCATCATCTCCCACTGTCCTCCGGTGGAATGAACATCCAGAGTGCCAATCACATCTCCAATCGGGCTGTCGAGGCGAATTTCGATTTTGCCTTCCGCGTTGGATGCGATGTTGGCCTCAAAGGAGGCGGCACCGTTTTCACCGAAGTCGACGTTCGCAACCGCCAGCCAGTCACCTTGGTCGATAGCCGTGACATAGAGATTGGGAACCTGGCTGCCGGACACATCAAAACTCTCCGTCGAAATGCCGGCACTCCAGGCGATCGTTTCCGCTTCCGTTCTTACGTACGGATTTAGATTCTTGATCGGAGGAACGCCTTCCCTGTCCGCTTGTACTTCTTTAATCGTTCCATTTTCATAGAATTCAAGTTTGTTGATATGAGGCGATCGATATCCTTTCCCCTGGCCTATGAGAGCTCTGCTGCGGGTTTGGGCATGGTACGCGATGTACCATTCATGATTCAACTGGAAAATGTAATGATGATTATTTCCGCCATCTTCGAAAAATTCTCCCGGATTCCTCAAAATGGTTCCCCCGTACGTAAACGGTCCCATCGGGTTGTCACTGATCATGTAAGCAATCGATCCCGTCGGAGGAGTTCCTGGCGGACGTGTGCCCGAGAAATTCACAGAATAAGAGTAGTAATACTTGCCGTTATACTTGTTGATGCCAGAAGCTTCGAAGAAATACGGTGCGTCAATCGGAACCGCCGATCCAACCGTCGAGATCATGTCCTCCCCCAAGCGGATAACCCTGGCGGTCATGGGATGCGCAATTTGCTCCTCGGACGGATTGGATCCTCCCGGGATCCCTCCTCCGAAGTACATGTAAGCATTCCCATCATCATCAACCAAAACGGCCGGATCGAAGAGCCATACAACACCGGCGACTCCAGGCGTACTCCAGGTGACAAGGGGCCCCCCGAGCGGATCTGTCCACGGGCCGATCGGGCTGTCTGCGGTAAGCACCCCGATGCCTCCGCCGCCGTTTCCGAAGTAAAGGAAGAATTTATCGACTCCGTTTATTTTCTTGTAGGCGACTGCCGGCGCAAAAGAGCGATCAGCCCATTTGGCAATGCCGTTCGGTCCGGCTACCGGAATGGCGCCATGATCGGTCCAGTTGACCAAGTCGTCGGAAGAAATGACGTAAACTTTGGTCAAATTTTGGTACGTATTATCTCTGATGTTTCCGTTATGGTCGTACTCGTACTCATCGCTGGACATGTAGAGGTAAACTCTGCCATTGTAAACCACCGCATGCGGATCAGCTCCGAATTTGTGGCTTATGAGCGGATTGAAATAGCCCGGAATTTTCGCTATTGCTCCCGTGTTCAAAGCCTTCAATCCAACTCGGGCTGCCGCATCGTGAACATTGTATAGAATATTCCCGCCAGCCACCTTGACATAATCCATTCGAATTTCCACTGTCCGGTCTGAAGGTATAAACCTGTTGACCTTAAGCTTGATGGTGGCAAACAGGCCGGAAGATGGATTGGAAAAATCCACTTCATCTCCCGTTACCTCTAATTGCAACCGATTGCCGGCGTATTGGTACGAGGTATTTCCAACAATAATCGCCGAGTTGAATTTGACATCCGTCACGGAAAAGACATTCGGAATGTTAAGGGAAGCCGAAATGGAGCTGTATTTCCCTGCCGGCAGCGCCTCCATCATCACCGGCACTTCAAACTCCATGTTCGGAACGCCTGTCACTTCCGGCACATCACCCAATTCGGCCTGCAGCACGGTGGCCGATTCATTGGTTCCCGTCATTTTATCTTCAATTCTGAAGTAATCGAAATCAACGAATCCGCCTGTTGATTTGGTTGCATAGTTGAACAAAGCGAACCGGTATCCCAAAAAATGGGGCAGTGTATAGGTCATTTGGAGCGTGTTGCCGATCTGCCTCCAATGAACACCATCAAGGCTGTAATAGAAGTATGCTTTGTCTGTTCGATTTTTAAAGTCCATCTCGATTTTAAGGTAAACTCTGTTCTGGGTGACAGGTACGCTCTCCACTTCCTGGGGAGTTCCGGAACCTGCATTCACCATGACAATCGACTTTGAATTGCCGGACATTTTAACGCCGACATACCCGTAATTCTGTTGAAAGGCAGCCAACCCGGCAACATCTCCGTCTTTCATGTTGCCGATCTCCACGGCCACGCTCGCCGAACTTTCAGGGCCGAAGGTTCTTTGGGTAAGCGTGTTTCGGGCATCGAGAATACCGGTACTCTTTCTTCCGTTCTTAAGCCTCAAATACCCTGGACGTTCGGTAAGGGACCAGGAATTGTTGTCCGGATTGTGATTCCACTGCCACACCAATGCAAGATTGGATCCGTTGTAATCGTTTTCGCCGTTTTGGGGTTGGTCGATTGTGCCTGTCGATATTTCGATCAATGAAACATCATCCACGTAAAAATCCATCAGATCCAACACCGGATCCGGCGTTGCGGTCCAGGTGGTCTCAATGAAGATGAAGGTCTGCGACAGATCGGCGTCTTCCGGAACGGTATAGGTTCCTTCAATCGTGCCCCACTCGCCTTTGTTGATGATCGCCGACCCCATGATCTCGATCCCTTGCCAACTGGGACCGTGCTGGATGGAGATGTTAAACCTCTTTTGGTCGGGACCCTCGGTGTATTTCACCTTGGCCGAAAACTTGTAAACGCCTCCGGCACTTATTTTGCCGGTAATGTATTGCAGCGGCCCGGCTCCCGTCTCCTGTCTGCCGCTGACAAACAAACTGCAGGAACCGCTGTATTTCTCCCGATCGGTAATCTCTACTTGCGCCACCCGGTGCACCGTCCACGGCTCCAGGCCTTCCTCCATTCCCCCGTTGACCAGCAATTCCTTCTCCGGCGGTTGCGGCTGCGGTTCCGGTACCGATTCCTCCACGAAGGACACATCATCCACGTAAAAATCCATCAGATCCAACACCGGATCCGGCGTTGCGGTCCAGGTGGTCTCAATGAAGATGAAGGTCTGCGACAGATCGGCGTCTTCCGGAACGGTATAGGTTCCTTCAATCGTGCCCCACTCGCCTTTGTTGATGATCGCCGACCCCATGATCTCGATCCCTTGCCAACTGGGACCGTGCTGGATGGAGATGTTAAACCTCTTTTGGTCGGGACCCTCGGTGTATTTCACCTTGGCCGAAAACTTGTAAACGCCTCCGACTTTAATTTTGCCGGTAATGAATTGCAGAGGCCCGTCTCCGGTGGCTTGTCTGCCGCTGACAAACAGACTGGAGGAGCCGCTGAAATACACACTCTGGGTTACCGAAACGGATGCGGCACCATGAGCCGTCCACGGCTCCAGGCCATCCTCCATTCCCCCGTTGACCAGCAACTCCGTGTGGTTACTCCCGTCTTCGAGCGGTTCGATGGAAGAAATCCGGACTTCAGTCTCGGAAGCCGTAACGAAGTTGGAGGTTTGCCGATTCTCAATGACAGTGTGATAAGATCCAATTCTCTCGGATCCTTGATAAAATTCATCGGAAGCCACAATATAGCTTTCGGATTTCGCGCCACTGACCGGGATTTTCATTTGCAGCGGAACTTTGCCGTTTTCCCCGAAAACAGGCCATCCAGATTCCCATTTGACAGGAACTAGATAAGGAATACGACCTACTGCTCCATGATCCTGGAACAACATGGCATACCAATCACCGTTTATGGTGTCCACGATTCCACCCTGAGCAATTCCGGAATCGTCCAGAGCCACTCTTCCCTCATAGGGTCCATCAATTCGATCCGAACGAAACACCAACTGGGTACGACGACCGCCTTGAGGCCACGTAATCAAGAAAATATAGTATTCCCCGTTAATTTTTTGGATATGTGCGCCTTCCGCCGGCAGCCCCACGTTGGGACCTGCCACCAGACTTGCGTCCGGAATAATAACTTTATTAAGTCCCCCCTCTTTGACAGCGGTCGCATCGGAAGTCAATTCAACAATTTGAATATCACCACTGCCATGCACCAAATATACCCGTCCGTCATCGTCGAACAGCAGGGACATGTCATGGTAGAAAGGGAGAGTGTAACGTTTCCATGGCCCGCGTTCAATATCTTGAGTCTGGAAGATATAGGTTTTTCCAGTCGTGCTGGATGAAAACGCCACATAGAAAGTGCCGTTATGATACCGAAGACTGCTTGCCCAAGAACCTTTCCCGTATTCGTTCTTTCCGTTCCTAAGAGTTTGTTCATCCTGATAGTCCAGAATATCGTAGACATAATTGACGATCTCCCAGTGAACGAGATCGTAGGATTTCATGATCGGAACCCCTGGATTCATATGCATGGTCGTACTGGTCATGTAATAAACATCGCCTACCCGTATGACGTCGGGATCCGGAACATCGGCCCATATCATTGGATTCTCAAAAGTATCTTCAGCTTGTTGCGCATATGACAATGGGCCGGGCATAAAGCTGAAAAACAATGAAATAACCAACAACAAGAGAAGAACTTTTCTATACACGATTGCAAACCCTCCTTCTTGGGAATGATGCATCAAATTTCCAATTCCATTTTGGGTATAAGTAATGAAAATGGGAATATAATTTCTTTTTTGAAATGTTTAATTTATTGTGAGGTTGTAGCTGAGGCAAACATGATCCATGAGAAATAGATCACCCCTTCCTGTCTTTCATACAGAATGAGGGCGAACGATTCGTTCTTTTTTTTCGGTTCAGTAACGCCGATTCGGCAGTTCCCGGGCCGCCGAAGTTTGTGTGAAAACGGTTTCAGAAGACACGATGCGCTTGGGCAGTGAGCGCCCTTCCATAATTTCCTGCACCGCCTGCATGATCTGCGGACCGATGAGCGGGTTGCATTCGACCACAAAATTGATTTCTCCGGCCGCAAGTTTCTCCAGGGCTTTGCGGGATCCGTCCACGGAAATGATGAGGATGTCCTTGCCGGGCCTGAGACCGTATTCCTTGATCGCCTCCACGGCGCCCAGGGCCATGTCGTCGTTATGGGCGAACAGCACCCGGATTTCACGGCCCTTCTCCCGCAGAAACTTTTCCATCACCCGTTTGCCCTCTTTCACCGTGAAATTGGCGTGTTCGCTCAGGATAATCCGGAAATCGGAGCGCTCCCGGATGATGTCCCGAAAGCCCTTGGCGCGTTCGATGGTGGGAGAGGAACCCTCCGTTCCCTTGAGCTCCGCGATCCCGATGGGGCCGATCTCGTCCCGCAGGGCATCCCGCAAATATTTGCCCGCCTTTCGACCCTCCTCGTAAAAATCCGAACCGATAAACGTCACATACAGGGAAGGGTCGCTGATTTTCATCTCGCGGTCGACCATGATCACCGGGATGCCCGCCTGCTTCACTTCCCGCAGGATGGGTTCCCACCCCGTCTCGATAACCGGAGCGATGGCGATGACGTCCACTTTTTTCTCGACGAAAGAACGGATCGCCTCGAACTGTTTCTCCTGGGACTGTTCCGCGTTTTCAAACAGCAGCTCAATCCCCGCCTCGGCGGCGGCTTCCTTGACCGATTCGCTGTTCGCGTTGCGCCAGTCGCTTTCCGTTCCGAGCTGCGAAAAGCCCAGCGTGATGGGCCGTCTGGAGACGGAACCCGCGGGAAGGACGGCGGACGGTTCGACACGGGCCCGACCCGGAAGATCGGGAGACGGTCCCCAGGAAACCACGGGTTCCTTCCGGTCACAAGCCAGCAGAAGCAGGATCAGGATGAGCCATCCCCATTGCGCCCTCCGTCGCCTTTGCATCTTCAACCCCCCTGACCATGTGCCGGATTCCCGGCCATCCGCGGGACATCCATCTCCCGCATGGGCCATTCTCTCATATTTTCTTCCAGCATGACCAGTTACTCTCTGATTATTTTGTGGCTCCCGGCCATAGGACAACCGCCTCTTTCCGCACCGGTCGAGCCCCGACAGAAAGATGCATCCGGGCAACCTTCGCGCTCCCTGACCGGGCTATGCGTCCCGCGCTTCGCCGCGGGCGCTGAGCAGCCGCTGCAGCAGGATGAACAGGAGCAGCAGGATGCCGATCACGATCTTGGTCCACCAGGAACTCAGCGTCCCTTCAAAGCTGATGATCGTCTGGATGATGCCTTGCAGCATGACGCCCAGAAAGGTGCCGAACACGAACCCGACGCCTCCCGTGAGCAGCGTCCCGCCGATCACCACCGCCGCGATCGTGTCCAATTCCAGCCCCAACGCGTGCAGACCGTATCCGGACAGCATGTAAAACGTAAACACGACGCCCGCCAGGGCGGAACAGAAACCGCTGAAGGCATAGACCAGGACCTTCGTTCGGCCCACCGGCAGTCCCATGAGCAGGGCTGAATACTCATTGCCGCCGATGGCATAGACGCAGCGTCCGAACCGGGTGAAATGGGCCAGATAGATGGCCGCGGCCACCGCGATCAGGGCAATGACGACGCTGACGGAGATGAAATTCCCGCCCGGAAGGGGAATCCTCGTCTGCGCCATGTTCACGTAAAAGGGATGCCGGATCGTGATGGTGTCGATGCTGATGACATAGCACAATCCCCGGGCCAGAAACATGCCGGCCAGCGTGACGATGAAGGGCTGGATATGGAAATAATGGATGATTGCCCCCATCCCGGCTCCCATCACCGAACCAAGGGCCAGCACCAGGGGGATGACCACCGCGGGCGGCCAACCGGCCTGTTCCACCAAGGCGGCGGACAGCATCGTCGTCAGGGCGATCATGGATCCGACGGACAGATCGATGCCCCCGGACAAGATGACAAAGGTCATGCCCGTCGCCACGATCAGCAGAAAGGCATTGTCAATGAGCAGATTGAGCAGCACCTGCCAGGAGAAAAAGCCGGTGTAGCGGAGGGAACCCGCGGCAAACATGAGCGCAAGAAGCGCGGTGGTCACGATGATCGGAACATGCTGCTTTTTGATTCTGAACGCATCAACCACGGGGCGTCACCTCCCGTTCAACCGGCTGGCTGCGCGCCGTCGCCAGGGAATGGACCAGCTTCCGGCGGAACGATTCCGACTGGACGAGACACACCGCGAGGACGACCACGGCCTTCACCACCAGCGTAATCTCAGGCGGAACCCCCGTCATGTAAATCGTCGTGGTCAGCGTCTGGATAATCAGTACGCCCAGCAGCGTGCCCGTCAGGAAAAAGCGTCCCCCGTTCAGCGAAGTGCCGCCGATGACCACGGCCAGAATCGCATCCAGCTCGTACCAGAGTCCGGCGTTGTTGCAATCCGCGCTGGACACGTTGGAGCTGAGAATGAGCCCCGCCATGCCGGCGCAAAGACCGCAAAACAGGTACGCAAACAGCCGGACCGTGTCCGAGCGGATGCCGGCCAGCCGGCTGGCCGTCGGATTGCAGCCAACCGATTCGATGAACAGGCCGAGGGCCGTTTTCCGGGTGAGGAACACGGCCAGCAGGAAAACCAAAGCCACGATGTACACGGATACGGGAAGCGCAAGCAGCGCGCCTCCGCCGATGATTTCATAATTCGGGCTGATCACTGTGATGATTTGCCCGCTGGTAATGAGCTGGGCGATGCCCCGGCCGGCCACCATCAGGATCAGCGTGGCCACGATGGGCTGTATGCCGGCGCGCGTTACCAGAAAACCGTTCCATAGGCCGAGCAGGGCGGATGCGGCCAACGCCAGTCCGACGGCGGCCAGCACCAGGCTCGGGTCATTCTGGTCCGCTCCCTTGCTGATCGTCAGGCAGGCGATGGCGCCGGAAATGGCCACCACCGAACCGACGGACAGATCGATGCCCCGCGTGGCGATAACCAGGGTCATGCCGATGGCGACCAGCGCCAGCGGCGATCCGAAAAAGAGAATGTCGATCAGGCTCCCGTAAAGCGCCCCGTCGCGCATCTGGATCCGGAAAAAATCGGGATCGTACAGCAGATTGAACAACAGCAGCGCGGCCAGCACCATCAGGGGCCAAAACAGATGATGCCTTCGGATCCGTTCCATGGGATCACCCTCCCGCAATCGCTTGCATGACCCGCTCGCGGCTTGCGTCTTTGCCCGGGATTTCGCTTACCTTCCGGCGATCCCGCATTACCGCGATCCGGTGGCTGATCCGCAGCACCTCTTCCAGCTCGGAGGAGATGAACAGCACCGACATGCCTTCCCGGGCCAAGGCCAGAATGAGCTTCTGGATTTCCGTTTTGGCTCCCACGTCAATGCCCCGGGTCGGCTCGTCCAGGATGAACAGTTTCGGATTCGTGAGCAGCCAGCGCGCGAGCAGCACCTTTTGCTGGTTGCCACCGCTGAGGTTTTTCACCGGAATTTCCGGGTCCGGGGGATGGATGTTCAAGACCCGGATGTACTCGTCCGCCAGTTCTTCTTGCCGCTTGCGGCCCAGCGCGCGAAACCATCCCTGGGACGCCTGCAGCGCGGCGATGATGTTTTCCCGGACGGTCAGCTCGTCGATGATGCCTTCCGTCTTGCGGTTTTCCGAACAGAACGCAATTCCTTTGTTGATAGCTTGCAGGGGCGAATGGATGACGGTTTCCTCGCCCGAAACCCTGAGCCGCCCCTGATCGGCCCGGTCGGCGCCGAACAGCATCCTGGCCACCTCGGTGCGGCCCGAACCGAGCAGTCCGGCCAAGCCGACGATCTCGCCCTTGGCGATCCGCAGGTCGAACGGTTCCACCGCCCCCTTGCGGCCGACCCCGACGGCTTCGAGCGTCCACTCCTCCGAAACCGCCGGCCGGCGTTCCTCCCTCGGGATTTCCTCCAACGCCTGCAATTCCTTCCCGATCATCGCGGCGACCAGCTCCAGGCGGGGAAGTTCCTCCGTCGGATATTCCCCGATCAGTTTCCCGTTGCGCAACACGGTGATTCGGTCGGAAACTTCGTACACCTGATCCAGAAAGTGCGTGACAAACAGGATGGCCAAACCGTCGTCCCGCAATTTGCGCATGACCGCAAACAACTGCTCCACTTCGCTCCGGTCCAGGCTGGAGGTGGGCTCATCCAGAATCAGCACCCTGGCCGAAATGTTCAGGGCCCGGGCGATGGCCACCAGTTGCTGGATCGCCACCGAATAGGAGCTGACAGGCCGCGTCACGTCGATGCGCACATGCAGCCGTTCCTCCAGCAGCCGCCTCGCCCGTTCGTTCATCTCCCTCCACCGGATTTTCCCGAAGCGGCGCGGTTCGCGGCCGATGAAAATGTTCTCCGCCACGGACAGGTTGGGACAAAGATTGACTTCCTGGTAGACGGTGCTGATGCCCATCATCTGCGCTTCCAAGGGACTGTGCGGCCGGATGATCCGGTCCTCCAGACGGATGTGTCCCCGGTCCGCCGGATAGACGCCCGTGAGCACCTTGATCAACGTCGACTTGCCGGCCCCGTTCTGCCCCATCAGCGCGTGGATTTCCCCGGGAAACAGCCGGAAATGGACACCGCTGAGCGCCTGGACGCCGGGAAACGACTTGCAGATGTCCGTCATTTGCAAAAGAGGTTCCTTTTCCCCCATCCCGTTCCTCCTTCCCTTGGGCGGAACAAAGCCGCACCAACCGCTGGCCGTCGCGATTCGTGCGGCTTTGGTTCGTGCGCGTGCCGGATGCCGCCTCAATATTGTCGGTTAGGCAGTTCGGCGGTGGCTTCCTCGATCGTGAACGTCCGCTCCTCGGTGACGATGCGCTTCGGCACCGGTTCCCCCGCCACGATCTTTTTGACGAGATCCATCAGTTGCGGGCCGAGCAGCGGGTTGCATTCGACGATGAAGTTGATCTTGCCTTCGCTGGCGGCCACGAACGCGTCCCGAATGCCGTCGACGGACACGATGATGATGTCTTCGCCGGGTTTCAGGCCGGCCGCTTCGATCGCCTGGATCGCGCCGAGGGCCATGTCGTCGTTGTGCGCGTACAGCACGTCGATGTCCTTGTGCGCCTTCAGGAACGCCTGCATCACTTCCTTGCCTTTGGCCCGCGTAAAGTCGCCGGTCTGGGAAGCGATGATCTTGAATTTGGGATCGGCGCCGATGATTTCCTCGAAACCCGCCTTGCGGTCAATGGCCGGCGCCGAACCGACCGTTCCCTGCAACTCGACGATGTTCACGTCGCCCTCGTGATCCTTGAACTGCTCCACCACCCACCTTCCGGCGCGCCGCCCTTCTTCGACGAAATCGGAGCCGAGGAACGACACATACAGGGAATCATCCGACGAATCGATGGCGCGGTCGGTCAGGATGACCGGAATGCCCGCATCCTTCACTTCCTTCAGCACCGTGTCCCAGCCGGATTCCACGACCGGCGAAAACGCGATGACGTCCACTTTCTGCTGGATGAAGGAACGAATCGCCTTGATCTGGTTCTCCTGCTTCTGCTGCGCGTCGGAAAACTTCAGCTCGATGCCCGCCGCCGCGGCGGATTCCTGGATCGACTTGGTGTTCGCCGTGCGCCAACCGCTCTCCGCGCCCACCTGCGAGAAACCAAGCACGATCTTTTTATCCGCAGGGGCGGACGAGGAAGAAGCGGTGTCGGCGCCGGGTGACGACGCCGCCGGCGATTCGCTGCCGGACGGCTGCGCCTGGTTACTCCCGGAGGAGCTGCAGGCCGCCATGAACGCCACGACGACGCAAAGCAAGAACAGAAGACCCGCCCATTTTCCTGTAAAGCGCTTACGCAAGGTGTGATCAACCTCCCCGTAAAAATGGAAGAATTCGATCACCATGACCCATGGACTCATGATGCAGCTTCATTGTAGGGACAAATCCGCGGTGCGGATACGGAGAGGCTTTTTTGGTTGGTGGGAATTTTGGGAGAATTTCCGAAGCTCTTCGGTGGGAAGTTTTGAATTTCTGTTCAAAAGGTGTAAAATTTTTGTCACATCGTTTTTTCTTGTTTTTTTCTTCCTCAATTTTGATATATTAGACTTCACAATGAAGTGGTGTGAAGCAGGCGATGTCCCCATGGTGCTGCGAAGGATCCCGTTCAACAGCCTGAGAAGCAAGCTCATGGCTTTGTTTGTCGTTCTGACCTCGGCGCCGCTCATCGCCGTTGGCATCGTCTCCTACCAGAAGTCGTTCCAGACGCTTTCCGATTACAGCAAAGCCGCCAACACCTTGGTCGCCGAGAACTTTCTGCGCGAACTCGACATGATGTTTCTGAATGCCAGCCGGCTCCTGGAACTGGAAAACAACCCGATGGTGCGCCGGTTTCTGTTTTCCCAGACCGAGACGTATCCGGAAGCCATGGGTATTCTGCAAACCTTCCAACTGTACCGGGAAATGTACCAGTTGAACGAGCTGGTTCTGAACGTCACCCTGGTCAATTTGTACGGAAAGGGGATCAGCGAGCGGAAAGGCGTTTTTCAATTGAATCAGAATTTGCGGAAAGAACCCTACTTTCAGACGCTGCTGGACCACCCCGATGAAACCCTGTACGTCCCCCCTTCGGTCCCCGCCGTGCCGAGGCTGGACGGACTGGATTACGGCGGCAAGCGGACGATTTCCATCATATCCACCATCAAGCAGCCCATCACCCACCAGGTGATCGGATTCATCACCATCGATCTCGACAGTTCAGTGGTGCAACAGTTCAGCGAAACCAACCGGATTGGGAAAACCGGCTATTTTTTCGTGGCCGACAAAAACGGAAAACCCATTTTTCTGCCGGGACCGGAGGCGGCCGATCCCTCCGATCCCGATTGGCTGCCGCCCCTGACAAAAGTCGCCCTGTTCCGCGGGACCAAAGGCCAACTGGTGGACAACAGTCTGGGCCGGCCGGTGTTTGTCATCTACACCATTTCCGCGCAAACCGGCTGGTATATCGTGGGCCAGGTTCCGCTCGCCGAAATCACCCGAGACGCGGCGCAAATCCGGAATCTGATCTTTGCCAGCGCCATCCTGAGCGTGGTGGTGGCCATTACGCTCTATTTTTATCTCACCTACCGCATGACGCGGCCGATCCAGGTGCTGAAAAACAAGATGAGGCTGGCCGCATCCGGATACCTGGAAGCCAAGGTGCAGACGGACGGCACCGACGAAATCGCCGATCTCGGCCGAAGCTTCAATGTGATGCTGGAACAGATCAAGCAGCTCCTCGACCGCAGCATCGAGGAACAGAAACAGATCCAGTTGGCGGAACTGCGCACCCTGCAGGCGCAGATTAATCCCCATTTTTTGTATAACACCCTGGATTCCATCGTCTGGCTGGCCGAAGCGCGCAGGCACGATCAGGTCATTCGCATTGTGCAAGCGCTTTCGAATTTCTTCCGGATCAGTCTGAGCCAAGGAAGGGATGTGATCTCCATCGGGGAAGAAATCGAGCACATCCGCAATTATCTCATCATCCAGCAAATGCGCTACCGGGATATCCTGGACTACGACATCCAGGTCGATCCCGAGATTATGAACCGGCAAATCCTGAAAATGACGCTGCAACCGCTGGTGGAAAACGCGCTTTACCACGGCATCAAAAACAAGCGGAGAAAGGGGCGAATCGAGATCCGGGGTTCGCGGGACAGCCAGGGGGCCATTTGGCTGAAGATCACCGACAACGGCATCGGCATGACGCCCGACCGTCTGGACGAGATTCGCCGCTCCTTGTCCAATGGCCTCGAAATCCGGTCCGGCAACCCGGAGGAAATCCGCCGCCAGGGCTTCGGGCTGCGCAATGTGCATCAGCGCATCCGCCTCTATTACGGAGAACCTTTCGGTCTGCAAATTGAAAGCTCTTACACGGAAGGCACGGAAGTCACCCTGCGGATTCCAGACAGCGAAAGGGGATCGGCATGAAAAAGATTCTGCTCGTGGACGACGAAATTTTGGTGCGCGAAAGCATCCGGGACAATGTGGACTGGGAAGGCGAAGGCTTTCTGTTCTGCGACGAAGCGCCGGATGGGGAAATGGCGCTTCCGCTCATCGAATCCCACCAGCCGGATATCCTGATTACCGACATCAAAATGCCGTTCATGGACGGCCTCGAACTCGCCCGCATCGTCCGGCAGAAATACCCGCACATTAAAATCGTCATTCTGAGCGGCCATGACGAATTTGAATATGCCCGCTCGGCCCTGCGTCTCGGGATCACGGAGTACTGCCTGAAACCGGTGGGATCGGCGGAACTATTGAATACGCTCAAATCGATCGCGGCACGGATCGATGAGGAACGCAGGCATCTGGACCGCCTGGCGGAAATGGAATCGCTCCTGGAAGCGAGCCGGGATCTGCGATGCCAGAAATTGCTCAGCGATTTGTGCACGGGTCTCATTTCCACGCCGGAAGCGCTCCACCTGGCGGCCACCCTTGGCGTCGACCTGACGGCGAGCCATTACGTCGTCGCCATCGCGGAAGTGCTGCATCCGGACGGCGGCCGCGCCGAAACGACCGACCCGCCGGTCCGGGACATTTCCCGCCGGATTGTTTCCGGCCTGTCGCCCTTCGCAGCGGTGTTGTCCTATCCGCGCAGCCGGACGGAAACCGTCTGGGTGCTGAAAGGAGATAGGGAAAAGGCTTTGCGGGAAGGCTTGCGCCTCCTGGAAGAAGAGCTGGTTCCGCGGGCAGAGTCGGCCTGCGGCTGCGAAATCATCGCGGGCGCCGGTTCCCTGCAGCGGCGGCTGCATGGTATCCACGCTTCCTATCTCGTGGCGGAGGAAGAGAAAACCTACAGGAAGCTGATCCGCGCCAATTTTCGCCAGATGGAAAAATCCGGCGTTCCCGGCGAGAACGTTTGGCTGGACCGGAACCGTTTTCTCGAATTCCTCAAAATCGGCAACAAGACGGAATTGGACGCCTTCATCACCTCTTTTGCTTCCGAACTGAAGCGAATCGATTGGCATGCCAACATGTACGGGTACTTCCTGCTGAACGATTTAACGCTGACGGCGCTCCATGCCTCCCAGGATCTGATCCGGGATGCGGAAACCATGGAACGGCGGTATCGGGAATGGCAGAAATCGATCCAGCTCATCCGTTCGCACGAAAACGCCTGTGATTACGTGAAACGGCTGGCCGCGCAGATCCTGGACTGGCGGGAAGAGACGGCCGACCGGTACGGCCCGATTCTGGAAAAGGCCAAACGTTTCATCCAAACGCATTACGATCGGTACGATCTGTCCCTGCAGCAGGCGGCCGAACACGCGGGCGTGAGTCCCAGCCACCTGAGCAAAATTTTCAGCCAGGGGACGGGGATCACGTTTATCGAGTATTTGACCCGGACGCGCATCCGCAAGGCCATGGAACTGCTGCTGACCACCGGGCTCAAATCGTACGAAGTGGCGTACCGGGTCGGCTACAACGACGCGCACTATTTTTCCAGCCTGTTCAAAAAAATGACCGGAATGACCACCAAGGAATTCCGGAAACGGGGCGCTTTGAGAACCGATCTGAATCCGGATGCCGGAAGGGAGTTTTCCGGAAATGTCTCCGCATCGAAGGGGTGAGAAGCCGCGGCGGCCGTGGCTCGCCGTCTGGCTGGCCGTCATGGTGCTGTGTGCGGCCGCGGGATGCCGGGGCGGAATGCCGGAGGCCCCGCCCGGCACCGGCGAGGCCGCCGAACCGGAATCTCCTGCGTACGTGTTCGGCATCATCTACCCTTTTGCCCACCCGCTCTATGAATGGATCACCAGACAGGCCGAGGAAACGGCCAAAAAACACCGGGTGAAACTGATGGTGAAGGCGCCGGACGAGGCGCACCTCGAACAGCAGATCCGCATGATGGAAACCCTGATCAAGCAGGGCGTGGACGGCATCGCCATCGCCCCCGTGGATTCGGACGCGCTTGTCCCGATCATCAATCACGCCGTCGAAAGCGGCATTCCCGTCATCTGTTTCGAGTCCGACGCGCCGCGGAGCCAACGGATGGCCTTCATCGGTACCGACAATTTGATTTCCGGACGCGTTTTGGCGGACCGGCTGGCGGACCTCCTGGGGGACAATAGCATGGTGATCCTGGAAAGCGGCATAAGCCGGATGCACTCGCTGCAGAAACGGCTGGAGGGATTTCTGTCCTACATCGACGAAAGATCGGAAATCCGGGTACTGAATGTGCGGTATCACGAAGGAGACGATCAGACGGCGCTCGCCGATCTGGAGATTATGACGGAAAACCATCCCCACTTCGACGCGCTGATCGCCTTGGATCCGATTTCCGTTTCGAGCTCCATTCTTTTCTGGAAGGCCAAAGGACTCAAACAGTATCTGCTGGCCTTCGGGCTCACCCCGGAAGTCCGGGAAGCGGTCCGCAACGGACAAATCACCCACGTCGTTTCACAGGGGGAATCCCGTTGGGGAAGCCTGATCGTCCACACGCTGTTGCAGATGCGCAATGGAGAAAAGGTGGATAAATACCAGGACACGGGCACCATGATTTACGACAGGGACGAGAAGATGGGCTGGCCTTTTTTTGAGTAAATTGGAACGGATGAAAAAGAATCCCCGCCCGGACTTGCCGCCGGGCGGGGCCTTTTTTCGTTTGCTTTTACAGCAACGCTGCCAGAACGGCGGCCGCCTCGGCACGCGTCATCGGCTCCTTCGGCCGGAGCGAACCGTCCTCATAGCCGGTGACCGCCCCCGCCGCGGCCAGCGCCCGCACCGCTTCCTGCGCCCACGACGAAATATCCGCTTCATCCGTGAAGGTCTTGCCTGCAACGGACGCCTCCAGCCGGTCCCTGAAAATCCGCCAGACCAGCACGAACGCTTCTTCCCGCGTGATTTCCCGATCCGGTCGGAACGTGCCGTCCCCGTATCCGCTGATCCATCCCGCCCGGTGCAGCGCGTTCACGTACTTGGCGTACCATGCTCCCGCAGGAACATCTCCGAACGCGGAATCCCCTTCTTCCGGCTGCAATCCGTGCAGACGGCACAACACCGCAACAAATTCGGCCCGCGTCATGTTCCGGTCCGGCCGGAACGTGCCGTCCGGATAGCCTTCCATGATTCCGCGCGCGGCCATGTCCTGAACAGCGGACGCCGCCCAGTGGCGCTCCATGTCGGAGAAGGCGGGAAGCCGGTCTTCCGGTCCGGGCCGGGCGCCGCCGGATGCACCATCCTCGCCGTCAGGCTGATCGCCTTCACCGGACGGAGCGCCTTCATCAGGTTGGGCGCCTCCACCCGGTTGACCGCCCGTGCCGGGCTGTCCCCCGCCGCCGGGCTGACCGCCGGGAGAAGTCGCTTTTTCCACGGTCACTTCACCGATGGCGACAAATTGGCCATCCACCGTCGTGACGGTGATATAGGCCGTGCCTTCTTTCAGGCCCCGAATCCGGCCGGTTCCGTCCACCGACACCACCGAATCATCGCTGCTCGCCCAGACCACCGACTTGTCGGCGGCGCCGAACGGCGTCACGATGGCCAAAAGCTGCAGTTCTTGCCCTACTTTCAGCTTCACCGACGTTTGATCCAGGCTGACGCCGGTAACCCGGACGCGGGAATCCGGCGCTTTCACCCCCGGTACTTTCTGCAGCAGCCGGGCGTATTCGGATGCGGTAATCGGAATAACCGTCCCGTGGCGCGGGCTGGAAGGCAGGCGATAGTTTTGGGACTCGACCCATTCGCCCGAATCCAGGTCCGTCGTCTCGAACGGCACATAACCCCGTCCGCCGAATTCATCGATGAACAGGTACCACTTGTCTTCCGTGATCGATTTGAAGATCAGCGGACCTTCCCCGCGGGCGATCGTCCCGATGCCGATGCCCCGCTTGATCATCCGGAAGTCGGGATCGAAGACGGAATTGCCCGCTTCCTGGAACACGAATCGGCCAAAGGGGGCGTTGCCGTGCTCTTCTTTCGTGAACCGGTAAATCTTTCCGTTGTGCTCGATCATCGTCGTGTCGATGATCGGAAAGCCGTAATCCTCATAATTCATGTAAATTTGCGGTTCGGTGAAGGTCCGGAAATCCCTCGTTCTCGCATACCAGATGCTGTGGTTGATCGGTCCGGCATGCGCGTCGTTGTCAAATACGGCGGCCGCCCAGAACACGATGTATTCACCGGTCGTTTTGTCGTAGAAGGCTTCCGGAGCCCATGTGTGTCCCGCCCTGGGCGGCGCGATCTTCGCCAGCCACGGTTCGGACCAGTTGACCAGATCGGTGGATTCCCACACCACGATGGAATCGCTGCCGTAGCGCGCCGCCCGGTTCCAATCATTGTTGGTGCCGTATACTTTGAGGTCGGTGGCGATCATGTAGAACTTGTCGCCTTCCGGGGAACGGATGATAAACGGATCGCGCACTCCTTTTTCGCCCAGGTTGGAGAACAGCGCGGGAGCACCGTTGTTCATTTCGGTCCAGTGCAGCGGATCCTCCTCGTCGCTGAGGGCGAAATAGACCTGCTCGCCGTTCGCCTTGCCTTCCCCGGTGAAGTAGACGAACAGGTATGCAACGTACGGTTCCGGCTTGGGCAGTTGCCGCACCGTCGCCACAAATCCCTTTTTGATCGAGATTCCGGCTAAAGTGAGGGTCGCGGTCAATCGGACCGTCGTATCCCCCTCGCCGTATGCGGGACGCGTCAATTCCCCGGTCGGCGAAATGACGTCCGGCTTGTCGGATGTCCACGAAATGGCGGACCCGTTGGGGCCCCGGACCGGCAGCGTCAGATGGCCCCGCACGTCTTCCAGATTGGGAATCTTCAGCCATTCCGCGTCCATCCGGAGAATGTCCGGCGCACGGGGCAGCCGGATCACGGTGAACGTGAATTCCCGGGTCACCGAATGGATGCCGTTGGAGATGGTGGCCGTCAGCACCACGGTCCGATTTCCCTGTTCGAAAGGCGGACGGTTGACCTTCCCCTGCGGAGAAATGATTTCGGGGCTCCGCGACTGCCACGTGATTTGCGTGCCATATTTGCCTGTGCCGGGAAGCCGCAGGTCGGCCGTGATTTCGTCCTTGCCGGCATTGGAGCCGAGCAGATCGTCCACCTTCAGCTCCTTCGCCGCCTGTTCAACCTCCAGCACCCTCAGATCGCCGATCTTCCGGTCCGCTTCCTGTTTCAGCAACGCCACTTGCGCTGGCGTCAGGGCCTCGCCGTAGATCCGGAACTCCGCGATGGCGCCGCCGAAATACGGATCCTCGGCGTAGAACGACCGGGCCAGATAACCGCTGATGCCGCCCGGATTGCGAATGTCCTCCAGGGTAAAGTCCGTAAAAGCCGAACCGACTTCCACACCGTCCACATACAGCGTCAGTTTTCCTTCCGTCCCGGACATCACGCCGGTAATCAGCTTCCACTCATTGGCCGGCAAAGTGGGCGTTCTCGCGGTGACTTCATTCTGCCAGCCGTTGGTGGCAATGCCGAAGCGGGCGGAATAATCGCCTGCATTGTATCTGGGCGTGAAATACAGATACCGGTTCCGATCCCGGCCGAGGGCAAACGCCCACTCCGCGCCCGCCTGGCCTTTCCAGTTGATCAGGATGGAAACGGTGACATCCGTGAGACCGTCCAACACCCCTCCCGGAATCTCGACATACGAGGCGGTCGAGCCTCCTTCGAAGTCAAGGAATCCGGTGTTCTCCGACCTGACGAGCTGCGCGCGGTCTGTACCGATCCATTTTCCGTGAAAACGTCCGATGCGATCCCTCACCGTCTCCCCGGTGACGTCCGTCAGGTCGTAATGCAGGACGGGTGCGGGCAGGGTCGGATCCTCCGGTTGTGGCTCCCCGTTTTCCGCCTGCGCCAATGCCGCGATTTCCTGTGCCGTCAGAGGCCGGTTGTAAATCCGGAAGTCGTCGATCTTTCCAGCCAGCAGCGGATGCGCATCCCGCCGGGACTTGCCGATGTAGTTCATGGACGTCTCGAGCAGCATGCGCGGCTCCACGTTGTAGACGGAGCTTCGGGCCGCTTCCTCGCCGTCCACGTACAGCACCGCGTCGAAACCGCCGATCGTGACGGCGATGTGATGCCATGCCCCCGCACTCGGACGGCCGGCCCGCAGCGCGTATTTGTAGTTCGAGGCCAGCGGCGCCGATTCGTTGGCGAATTTCTCGGTAAACGGTGTCACGATGGCAAACTCCAGCACACCCGTATCGCCTTGCATGCTCAAATACATGGTGTTCCGGTTCACTTGCCGGCCGGTATCCGAGGCAAAATCGAAGATGCGCTGGTTGGCCTGGTGACGATCCACCTTGACCCATGCGGCAACGGTCATTTGCTCCAGGTTCAAATCCCGGATCAAATTGTCCGGAAGCATCACATAACCCGTGGTGCCATCCAGGTGCACGGCGCCGCCTTCCACGGCGTCGTCCGTGCGAATCTCCGCCCCTCCGACCAACAGGGCGTCATGGCCGTTGCCGGAGACATCCTTGATAGTGAAACCTGCGGCATCATCCGGATCGAAAGTGTAATGCACCACCGGCTCCGCCGACGGCTGCGGCCCTGGGACGCCGTAAGCCTGCACCAGCGCCTCGTATTCGGCCCGGGTAATCGGAATCACGGTGCCGTGACGGGGGCCGGGCGGAAGCGCATACGCGTTCTCCGGCAACAAATTGTCCCGGAACTGCGCGCCGTCCTCCAGATCGGTGGACACCCGCACGTGATACGGCCAGGAATCCAGGAACAGGTACCATTTATCCTCACGAATATCTTTGAATACGGTGGGGCCCTCATTGTTGCCCCCATGGCCGATCAGGCCCTGGTTGCCGGTTCGGGTGCCCTCGATGAGCTCCCATTGAAACCCGTTTGCCGCGATGCCGTCTTTGTCGTAGAAAACGTGGGGAGCCTTTTCGTAATAGACCCTGTAGTTCACTTCCGATTTGGTAAACCGGTACAGCGTCCCGTTGTGTTCCACGATGGTGGTGTCGATCGTGGGAAACGCGTCGTCGATGAACACCTTCGGTTCCGAGAATGTGTAGAAATCCCGCGTGGTCGCGTAATACATGACGTTGTATTGTCCGGCGGGCCTTCCGTTCGGATACTTGCCGTACGTGTCCCCGATTTTCATGGAAGACGCCCAGAAGACCACGTAATCGCCCGTGGTTTCGTCATAAAACGCTTCCGGCGCCCAGGTGTTGCCCGCCCTCGGGTGGGCCACTTCGACCATGCGCTGCCGGCTCCAATGGACCAGATCGTCCGACTCCCAAATCATGATGTGATGGCTTCCGGTGATCTGAGCCTGATCAAAGTTCGTGCTTTCGCCCATCTTCAAGTCCGTGGCCAGCAGATAAAACTTGTCGCCTTCGGGCGAACGGATGATGAACGGGTCCCGGACGCCCATTTCGCCCATCGTGGATTGAAGAACGGACTTTCCGTTGTTCAGGGCCCTCCACTTCAGCGGATCTTCGGCAACGGCGAAGGAAATTTCCTCGCCGCCTTCGTATTCGCCCGTGAAATAGGCGAAGAAATAGGCATCGTATTCGAGCGGTTCCGGTTTTTTCCGAACCACGAGGTCAAAGGTTCTTTGCACGGAAGCGTTCCCCTTGCTGACGGTGGCGGTCAGCGTTACCGCCGTATCCGCGTCCTCCGGACGCGCGACCCGGCCGAGCTGCGCCGGATCCCCGGCGGCTTCCGCTTCCGGCGACCCTTTCACGATGTGGGGGTGGGAGGAAGTCCAGCGGATCGTCGTGCCGTTCTCTCCGGCCACGGGCAGCCGGATATTGCCCTTGATGTTGTTCTGGTTGTAAATCACCAGTTTGGCCGCGTCCGCGCTCACGGCTTCCGTGTCATCGAATGCTTTGAGCACCTGAACTGCAAACGTCTTCTGCAATGTGATGCCCTGGTAGGTCAATGTGGCCGTCAGCTCCACCTCCACGTCCGACCCGTCGGCGGGAGGCCGCGTGACGGCGCCGGTGTCGGAGATCACCGACGGATCGCTGGATTGCCATGAAATGGCCACCCCGTGTTTTCCCACCGCGGGGAGCGCCAGGTCCTTCGTTACCTGGTCGACGCTTTCATCGCCCGGTCCCAGATACAGGGTCATATCCAGGGCGTCGGCGGCATCCTGGAGGACCAGGTTCTGCAACTCGGGCACCAGTTGACTGGTTTCCGCGTACAGCGAAGCCACTTCCGTCTCCGTCAGCGCCTTTCCGTAAACCCGGAAATCCGCAATTTTTCCCTGATAATACGGGTCGTTCCGAAAAATGGATTTTGCGACAAACCCGGAAAAAGGCGCGCCGGGATCGATGATTTCCGACAGTTTCCGGTCGCCGGCGTTTCCGGAGAACGCAAGGGCTCCATCCACGTAGACCGTGATGGTGGCGGCGGCTTCCGAGAATACCACGGTCACCAGCTTCCAGTCGCCCGCCGGCAAGCGAGAAGTACCCCTGACCAGCGCCTCATTTCTCCAACCGGCCCTGGAAATGCCCGAAGCCATCACGTTGCCGTTGCTGTGGCGCGGGGTGAAGAAAAAGTATTTGTTCCCGTACTCGCCGTCGTCCGAGACCGTTCCAAAACCGAACACCCAACGGTTTTGGCCGTCATCGACCCACTCGATCAGGGCGGACACCGTAATTTCGGTCAAACCCGCCAGAAGGTCGGAACCGTCGGCTGCCTTCGGGATTTCAATATAGCTTTTGGGCAATGTAGACGACGTATTGAAAGACACAAACCCCGCTTCGCTGTTCTTCACGACCATCCCGTTGGCCGGGTTTCGAAGCAGGCCGTCAAAGCCGGGCGGACCGGCCACGTTTTGGAAGACGATTTGCCCATTCGTTTCTGTCAGCGTTTTCATGTCGTAATGCAAAAGCAATCCGTCTTCTTCGGCCCGTGCAATCGGGAGGATCGGTTCATCCCCGTCGGGGCCAGGATCGCCGGACTCCGGTTCATTCGGTTCCGGTTCCCATCCACCCGGTTCCGGTTCCTGTCCGCCGGGTTCTTCCCCGCTTTGCGGTTCTTCGCCCGGCGTACCTTCCGGTCCGGGTTCCCCGGCGGAAGGCCCCTCGTAGAGCCATTCCTCCGCGGGCGGATCCCCAATCGCTTCTTCCCCCGATGCGGGAAAAGTCGAAACGGCCGGGAAGAGACCGAATGCCAAAACCACCGCAAAAACGATCGACGCCAGCCTTTTCATCCCCGCGTTCTCCTCCCCTTTGTTCCAGATCTGGAATTCTTCCGGCAACACTAGCATAGGGAAGGAAATGACAGGGATTCAATCGAATATCATGTTCGTAAAGTTTGAATTTTTGGCCCATGACCTTTTCCTGCGTCGTCACAAAAAAAGCGGGCCATGAACCCCGCCAGATCCTGCGCGGGTGTTCATGGCCGTTGCTTCCAAACCTCAACCTGCCCCGTTGATCGCCGATACTTCAATGTCCCCGATCCGGATCTCCCGGCCGGACAGGTGGCGAAGTTCAATCGTCCGGGTCTCTCCCGGGAACAGGTCGAAATAGTTGTCCGAGCACACGACTTCTTCCTGCGGAATGTCGAGCATGACGAAACGCGCCAGCCGGTCGGCCGTCACGGTGATCGTTTGCCGTTCGGCGGAGCGGCGAACTTCCAGACGCGCCGGCGGCAAACGAAGATCCTTGAAATCCCGCAAATAACAGATGTTGTCCGGGAACACGCCGCCGCGCGATCTCAGCCGGATGACCGCCGTTTCCGGCGCGGCCCCGCCCAGCAGTTCATCTTCGGCATATTCCGCCACTTGCCGGACTTCATTGGGACCGACGGCGATCCGGATCGATTCGGCGCGCAACGTTTCACCCGCAAAGGTTTTGACCTCCAGCACCAGCTCATCCTGCACCGGCTCCGGCCGGTCATTGACGAGCCAGACGGACACCGGCTTTCCGGGATCGTGATCGATCGACGCCGCCACCGGCGAGAAAAATTTGCGGGCGTAATAGTAGGCGGCTTTGGGCAGCAGCTCGTAATCGATCAGCGACCAACTGGTCCCCGGCCAGCAATCGTTCAACTGCCAGATGAGGGCGCCGCCGGTGAACGGTTTCCGGCGCCGGTAATGCTCGATCCCGTACTTCAATCCTTCCGCCTGCGTCAGCATGGAATAGCGGATATACTGGTCCAGATCCCGGGGAACGCCGGTGTATCCTTCCATCAGCAGCAGGCCTTTTTCATGGTAAATGTCCTTGTTTCGGTAGGCCAACTCCTCGCTTTTCCAATAAAATTGGCCTTCCGGAATGTAAGTTTTGAGCGTATGCCGATTGGACGAGGCGTGCATGCCGAATTCGCTGGAAAAGCGCGTGCGGTCCTTTTTGTAGTTTTTGA
>ERZ795043.80-NODE-80-length-131092-cov-354.196151_pt1 | contig 131092 bp, 107 predicted proteins | sample MGYA00375127_ERZ795043 | MGnify/ENA primary metagenome ERZ795043 (study PRJEB30172, sample SAMN05518447) | compost metagenome | isolation source: Feedstock adapted compost from Newby Island compost facility, Milpitas, CA | place: USA:Newby Island compost... | reverse complement strand
CCCATCCACCACCTCGCCGAACAGACACAACCTGTCCTTGGTACAGATGGTCACAAAACACGCCCGCGGCTGCGCGTAATCGTATCCGGGCAGGCGAATGCTGCGCCGATGGTGCTTTTGCGGGTCGTAGGGCATGGCTACACAATCCTTGCCTTCTCCAGCCGCGCGCACACCAGCTCGATCACCGCCTCGTACACCGGCTCCCGCTCTCCGGCCGTTAAACCCAACGCCTTAATTCCCAAGTCATTGTCATTCTTAATCATTCAACAGATACGGCATTTGGTCGTAGGTTTGACCATCCAATACTCGTCCATTCCGCCATTTCTGTACTCCGCCCCATTGCTTGAAAAAAAACGGCACTCCTGCTCTTTGGCATTGGTCGCGAATAGAAAGCACCCATTCTTCTTTCATCCGTCGTGCACCTGGTCCTGATTCGCCGCCAACAATGACCCAATGAATGCCTTCAAGTGGAATGTTGTCTAAAGGACCCAAAAGGGGCTCGCACGAGAGAAACCTTACTTTGGCTGGTACCTGTTGAAGGTGCTCGATGCGCGTGTAATATTTCATTGTTTCCACGCTCACCCCCATCCAAATATTCTCAGACCAAGGCAACTGCGGTGACACCTCCACAAGCCTTTCTGACCGCTTTGTCAAAACTTGGAAAATATGCTGCTCGGCCTTCGCCATTACCTCAAAAACTCGTCGGATAAATTCATCAGGGACTGACTTATGGAAAAGATCGGACATCGAATTGACAAATATCATTGAAGGTTTATTCCAGCGCAGAGGTAGCTCCAAAAGGTCTGGATGAAGTGTCACTCGAAATCCATGGCGATATCGGGGATTTCCCATTTTTTGAAGACGGCGACTAAACCTCTCGGCATAACAATGCTTACATCCTGGGCTTATCTTTGTGCACCCGGTCACAGGATTCCAAACTCTTTGTGTCCACTCGATTTTTGTAGTCCCAGCCATACTATGTTTCTCCGCCAAAAATAATGCGATCCCTGCCTTTCAGCCCCGTCTTCTTGGACTCTATGCGCTCGATCCGAACTTCCCCCTTTCCCTCCAAAGTCTTCACTGCCTCTCGATAATGCTTCTCGATGAATGGCCAATTCCAGGTTTTCTTGCACAATTCGTCAAAGGTGACCTCTTGTCCTGCGTATTCCTCTCTCAGACGCTGCATCAGATCGTCCACTGTCGGAGTCTCGCAGAACAAACGCTGCTGCGCGGTTGCGGAATAATCAAAGGTGCCCAATTCATCGCCCAAAGGATACATGACTTCCTTCATCAAAAGCGCTGCTTTGGCATGGTTCGAAGGGTGCACAAGGTAATACTTTGTCCTGTCGTCACCACCGGGCACCTTGTCTTCCGGGCTAAAACGAATCCTGAACTTCAACTTAAACTTGGCGTTCAATCGGCCAAGAAAGTAATCCACGAAGCTCGTTTCTCGATCCCAGCCGCTCTGGCTCATAAACGGTTGCTGTTTCCATTCCATGTTGCCGAACATATGCGTGATGGTTTCTTCGGTCTTGGGGTTGCTGAGATGCATGTTGATCGCATACCACATTAAGGTCAGGAGAATTTCTGTCCTTGGGCGTTGCAGAAGTTGATTCATTAACGGAATGTTGAGCGGGTGGCCGTAGGGATCAACGAAGACGAAGGCTGGCAGCTTTTCAGGAAGTTCCTGCAGAAGTCGAGGGATAAAGTCATGGGCATCTTGATGGAAAACGTATGCTTTCACCGAGTGTGGCATGTTGTTGGGGATGTGAGCTTGCAATTCACGGGCAGCTTGGCTGTTGTTTTCGACAAAGATGGTGAGGAGCTTGGAGCGAAAGTGTCGGGTGCTTACCAGCTCGAGCGCTTGTCGGAGAATAAGAAGCGGGGAGCCCTCTTCCCCATCGGCATACAGCCCGAAGCCGGCGAAGCAGTCCACATACGCAAGCGTAGGATATTGTGAGCCCAGAATTCTCGCCCAGGCAGGGAAGTACTTCTCAAGGATCCTATGTTTCGCTTTAGAGACAGCCTTCAGTTTTGGTGTTTGGTATGCCATGGCTACACATTCCTTGCCTTCTCTAGCTGCTCGCACAAGCTCAATGACCGCCTCGTACACCGCCTCCCGCTCCCCGGCCGTCAGCCCTAACACGTCGAACACGATGTCGTCGAGGGCGCGACGGTCGGGCTGGTCGAACTTCAATCTAGCTGGATTCATCGCTTGAGCGTGTAGTGCTTGTCGAATTCTTGGAGGATATTCATACTGAAGAACACTTTTTTCGCACTTTTAGGGTTACCGGGATCGAGTTTGCGGACGTAGCAGTAGCGTTTGTCGTCTAGGAGCCCTTTGCGGATAGTGTGGTATTTCTTGTCCACTTTGAATCCGTCGTATCGGTTCTTGCACTCCTCTGTCAGCCTTGCGTAATCCCAAGGATACCGGTCGCGAATTTGTTGCTCGGTCAACTGGACAGCCGGGGCGTTCGGGTCGTTGGTAACACGAACAGGCGTTGCTGCTGCGGATGTGGAACGGACGAACCGAACCTCGATGTTGATCGCTACGAAGTACCTGGCATTGGGGTCGCTGTCGCCGCTGTCCAACTCGTTCACATAACGGAGAAAGTTCTTTTCTTCTTTGTTTAGCTCCACGGCTTCCGTCGTCCGGGGCGGCGCCACGAAGGACAGCGGCATGAGGTAGAAGTTGAAGCGGGAAAGATCCTCTTTGAACCATTCCTGCACCGCCTCGGCGAAGTTCCTGACGGTGGCCATGCCGATCTCCTGAACCCGCTCCGCAAGCTCGGGGTTGTTGTGATAGAAGTGGACCGCTGTGTCGCGCAGTTCAGCGAGCGCTTCCAGATTCTTCAGGCAAGCTTCGTCGAGCACTTTTTGCTCCGTGAGCTTCTTTGCGAGGTAATCGACGCTGTGCGTGAAGGGGCTTCCCGATCGCGTTCGTTTATAGCGAGGGCGCTTGCTGCCTTTACCTTGGCGCACGTAGAGGCTGCTCAGCCGATTCCGGTGCATCGCCAGCCACTTGGCTTTGAGCAGGAGCTCCCACGCGTTCAAAGCGAGAATGGTGAAAGACTCCGCGCGGTAGCGAAAGTCGGGTTTGTTGTACACATCGATCGCTGCCACCATGGCGGCAATGGCGCGGTCGAGGAGTTCACGACTCCGGGCTTTCATCCTTCAATGCTCTCCGTCCCAAGTCCGAGATCTCCCAGGTCCCGTGCGGAGAATCCTGCTTCATCAGGCCTTCGCGAAGCAAAGTATTGCGGCACCACTGGGCCGTGTTGCGCCAACGAATGGAACGGGGATCTGAAGCCAACGGCTCAAGGTCGTATTTCGTCAGCTTGTCGCGCATTTTCTTCTCAACAAGGTCCAGAACTTCCCCAGCCGAGGCTTTTCCGCCCAGCTCTACGAGAGCTTCCAGAATGGGCCGATGAAAAGCGTCCTCGGGGGTACGTGGTCCTCGCGGCAAGAGCCTGGATTTGCTGCCGGAATGGCTGCGAGCGCGCGAGGCAATACACGAAGCCTCGTGTGAAAGGAGGGCGCGCGCGAAGCACCAGAAACTCGGTCGAGCACACCGCATGCTCACCCGGACGAACGTCGACCAACCAGACGCGCTCAATCTCAGGGTTGAGCTTGGAGACCAACACGACTCCTGGCGGCACTCGTATTTTCAGGCTCCTGATGTTCTCACCAGGCTCGCGCTTCGGCCACTGCCCCTCGTCGTATGCCGGGATGCTGAAGTGCTGATAAAGCGTCTGTGGCGACGAAAGCGGATTCTCCTGGTCCCGCAAATGCTCGACGACTTCGCCAAGTGTCACAACCTTCCACCCCTCCGGGATCGGCCCGAGTTCCGAATCCACGAAGCGGGCGGGGAAGAGGCGGAGGATGTCCTCGGGCAGGCCGAGCGCGTCGGGGTTGTCGCGGTAGTGGGCGGCGCGGGCGGCGAACTTTTCGGGGATGGGGTTGCCGGCGCGGATGGCGTTCACCACCACCGGGTCGAACTCCACGAACCAGGATTTGAAGAGTGCCTGGGCCATGGCCTCCAGCGTCTCGTTCATCCGCCGGTTCAGCTCGATCTTGTCGTCCAGCGTGCCGAGGATGCGGGCAATGGCGCGTTGTTCGGGGAGGCCTAGGCGCGGTCTCCTAAACCGTGCTACGTGCTCCCATTTCGCCCGTGGCATTCGTGTACCTTCGGAGCCGCCGCTCGCGAAGTCCAGGAAATCCTGGGCGGCCATCCAGTAGAACAAGTACCCTTGGTCAAACCCTGGCTTCGCACGCACAACCCATATGTCTGTGGAACAGATTCCGTCAAAGGGTGCACGCACCACCTTACGGAAGTACGGGCGAAGCTTCCCAAAGAGAATATCTCCCTTTCGAAACCGGAACTTTGCGCTGGTGACGTCCGAGGCGTTTCCCCATCCGGCAAATCTCAAGGACCCCTGCTCGATGTGCTCAAGCCCGATGTAAGGGAGCCGATCGGCTTCAGCCGGCTCAATGATGTCCCGAACTAAATCTGCGACTTCCTGAAAGGACACCTCACCCACCATATCCCAGCACCTCCAAGTTCTTCTTGATTTCCGCTTCCAGTCGGTGGCTTTCCTCGAACTGCTCATAGAGCGTCGTAGTCAGCTCGGCCATCTTCTCCTCGAAGGGCACGCCGTCGTCTTCCTGCTTCTCCACGCCCACGTAGCGCCCCGGCGTGAGCACATAGTCATGCCTGCGAATCTCCTCGATGGTGGCCGATTTCCACCAGCCGGACTTGTCCTCGTAGCCCTCGCCCTTCTTCCAGGCGTGATACACATCGGCGATCTGGCGGATCTCCTCCTGCGTCAGCTCCCGGTGCACGGAGTCCACCAGCCGCCCCATACGGCGAGCGTCGATGAAGAGCGTCTCGCCCCTACGGTCCCGGAAGCCGCGCTTGGGGTCGGCCTTCTTGTTCCGGGTCACGAACCAGAGGCAGGCCGGGATCTGGGTGGTGTAAAAGAGCTGGCCTGGCAGGGCCACGATGCAGTCCACGAGATCGTCCTCGATGATCCCCTTGCGGATGGCCAGTTCCGCTTTGGTGGAGGTGGAGAGGGAGCCGTTGGCCATCACGAAACCGGCGATGCCATTTGGCGCCAGGTGATAGATAAAGTGCTGGATCCAGGCGTAGTTGGCGTTGCCCGCGGGCGGCACGCCGTACTTCCAGCGCCGGTCATCGCGGAGCCGCTCGCCGCCCCAGTCGCTCATGTTGAAGGGCGGATTGGCGAGCAGGTAGTCGGCCTTGAGGTCCTTGTGCAGGTCGTTGTGGAAAGTGTCCGCCGCGTGCGGGCCGAGGTCGGCGTCGATGTGCCGGATGGCGAGGTTCATCTTGGCCAGCCGCCACGTGGTGGGGTTCGACTCCTGGCCGTAGATGGCGATGTCGCCGAGCCTGCCGCCGTGGGCCTCGACGAACTTCTCGCTCTGCACGAACATGCCGCCCGAGCCACAGCAGGGGTCGTAGACGCGGCCGCGGTAGGGCTCGATCATCTCGACCAGGAGCTGCACCACGCACTGGGGCGTGTAGAACTCGCCGCCGCTCTTGCCCTCGGCTGCAGCGAAGCGGCCCAGGAAGTACTCGTACACCCGGCCGAGCGGGTCCTTGACGCCGGATTCCCTGGCCTTGAGGTCGATGTCGCCCACGAGCTTCACCAGCTCGCCGAGGCGCACCTTGTCCAGCGTGGGGCGGGAATAGTCCTTGGGCAGCACGCCCTTCAGGCTGGGGTTTTCCCGCTCGATGGCCGCCATGGCCTCGTCGATCACCCGGCCGATGGTGGGCTGCGGCGGGGCGGCCTGGATCTTCTCCCAACGGGCCTCGGGCGGCACCCAGAAGATGTTGGCGGCGAGATACTCGTCGCGGTCTTCGGGGTCGGTGTATTCCGTCTCCTGCTTGGCCTTGAGCTCCTCGTACTTCGCCTGGAAGGCGTCGGAGATGTACTTGAGGAAGATGAGCCCCAGCACCACGTGCTTGTATTCGGACGCGTCCATGTGGCCGCGCAGCTTGTCGGCCATCTGCCAGAGCTTGTTCTCGAAGCCAAGATTGGCACCGTTCGTTTTTTCCGCCATTACGCTGCCTCCTCGTACAGGAACTGGCTTGCTCTTGTCCTCTTGGAAGTAAGGACGGCAAAGTCGTCGGTCTTCTTGAGATTCAGACAGAGCTGCCGGTTGTCCGGCTTGAAGGAGGTGAACCAGAGGTTAACCGTTATTTGGGAGTGGCGCAGGCTCTCCTTCGCCTTCAGCCCCTTGTGGTCGCGTTCCGCCGCCTGCTCGAGCATGGGGGGCTTGCGGTGGGGCTGCGGGAGACGTTGGACAGAAGCGGGCTGGTGGTCGGCTGCGGACCGGCTTCGGCCCGTGGCGAAGGGAGATGCGGGAAGCTCCGTGGGTTGAGGAGCGCCAGCCGGGGCCACGGAAACCCCGTGTGCGAGGCCGGGTGGGCGGGCGTGGTGACGTCGGGACGGGAAGGGGGCTGCGCATGGAGCGCGAGCCCGCGATTCGCGCTGCGCGCACGGATCGTTGGTTGCCTGTCTTGTCGGGTGGGCGGGTACTGCATTTCAGGTGCTGAACCGCTCTGATACCGGATCTTTTGAGCCATGTCCAGCGGCGGCGGTGGGAAACTCGTCAGTCGGTTCCCGCAAGGACCCGCGAGCGAGTGCACCGGGAGGAGAGCACGCCCGGTATCAGCGCAGGGCGGAGGGACCCGGCCGGGCTTCGCCGGCGACCGGTCAGGTGCGGAAGAAGGCGCTGGGGGCAGCCGGTCCACCTTCTTGAACACCCGCGAAAAGTGGAACGGGTTCTTGAACCCCGGGACCTCCGCCACGGCCGTCACGTTCAACCCCTCCCGCGTCAGCAGGGTCATTGCGTATTGCATCCGCTGCCGCGTCAGGCACCGGTGCGGCGTCATCCCGCTGTAGCGTTGGAACAGGCGGCACAGGTAGGAGGCGTCCACCCCCACGCCCGCGGCAATGTCCGCCAGCCCCCGCAACCGGCGGTAGTTTTCCTCGATGAACCGCGCCGCCTCCTGACAGGTCCACCATGAGGACGGGTTGGGCGTCGGGGGACGCGGCTCCTGCGAGCGCAGCCTGCCCAGGATGGCCATCAGCAGGTGGTCGCAGATGCTCTGGCGCTGGGCCGGAGGCATGCCCCGCCTCCCGTTCCAACGCCTCCAGCAGCGCCACCAGTTCCCACAAGGGCTCGAACTGAAAGGGTTCCCCGGCCAGGCGCCCGACCCACCTGGCCCACGTCCCCTCGGCGTCGAACACCACGAAGTACTTGCGCAGCCCTTCGGTTCCCATCCCCCGCATCCGCCAGGCTCCGCCCGGCCGGTAGAGAAACAGCGATCCCTTCTCGATCGTCTGCCACCGGCCGCCTGCCTCGACCGCGCCCCGCCCGCCCACGATGACCTCCAGGCAATGGTGCGGGAAGCTTGCCCGGTTGATCCGGTAGTCCGGCAGACACTGCTCGAACCCCCCGTAGAGCGTCCGCACTTCGTGACCGTCGGCCTCTGTCGGGGAAAGGAAAAAGTACCGGCTCTGCAGACCCACTTGGCGGGCCAACTCGACCCCGGCCGGCTGCGGCATGGCCTGATTCACGCCGGCCACCATGACGGCCCGGGCCGTGGCCGCGTTGCTCGAGTCCGAGCTGCGGTCTCCGGACGGTTCGACCGTCCAAACGGTCATTGCCGACACCACCATCGGCGGGGTGGCCCAAGCCGCCGGCTGCGCCGAGAAGTTCAAGCGCGAGAACGTCGGCGTCAGCCTGACCGCATCCCCCTGCTGGTGCTACGGCTCCGAAACCATGGACCCGCTCCTGCCCAAGGCGGTCTGGGGCTTCAACGGCACCGAGCGGCCCGGCGCGGTTTATCTGGCCGCCGTCCTGGCCGGCCACACCCAGAAAGGTCTCCCGGCCTTCGGCATCTACGGTCGGCACGTCCAGAACGCCGACGACACCTCGATCCCGGAGGACGTGAAGGCCAAGCTGCTGAACTTCGCCCGCTGCGGCCTGGCCGCCGCCATCATGCGCGGCCGCGCCTACCTCTCGATGGGCGGCACGTCGATGGGCATCGCCGGTTCGATGGTCGATTATGCCTTCTGGGAGAAGTGGTTGGGCATGCGGGTCGAGGACATCGACATGTCCGAGTTCGCCGGCCGCATGGCCAAGGGCCAGTTCGATCAGGAGGAATACCAGCGCGCCCTCGCCTGGGTGAAGGCCAACTGCAAGGAGGGCAAGGACTACAACACCGGCAAGTTCGTCCGTTCCCGCGAGCAGCTCGATCGCGAGTGGGAGGACTCGGTCAAAATGACGCTGATCGCCCGCGACTTGATGGCCGGCAATCCCAGGCTCGCCGAAATGGGCCTGGGCGAGCAGGCCCTCGGTCACCACGCCATCGCCGCCGGATTCCAAGGCCAGCGCCAGTGGACCGACCACTTCCCCAACGGCGACCTCATGGAGACGCTGTTGAACACGTCCTTCGACTGGAACGGCAAGCGGCCGCCTTACATCCTGGCCACCGAAAACGACGCCCTGAACGGCGCCGGCATGCTGTTCGGTTGGTTGCTCACCAATTCGGCCCAGATCTTCGCCGACCTGCGCACCTACTGGAGCCTGGAGGCGATCGAGAAAGCCGCCGGCAAGAAGCTCGAGGATCCGACCGTGGCCGACGGCATCCTGCATCTGATCAACTCCGGCCCCGCGGCCCTCGACGGCACCGGCCAACAAACCGGCCCCGACGGTAAGCCCACCATGAAGCCCTTCTGGGAGATCACCGACGAGGAGGTCGCCGCGTGCTTGGCGGCGGCCCGGTTCCATCCCGCCCTGACCGAGTACTTCCCGGGCGGCGGCTGGTCGGTCAGCTACAAGACCCGCGGCGGCATGCCTTCGACGATGGTTCGGTTGAACCTGGTCGATGGCCTGGGCCCGGCCCTCCAACTGGCCGAAGGCTGGACAGTCGAGCTGCCGGACGACATCCACGAACCGCTCAACCAACGAACCAATCCCACCTGGCCGTCCACGTGGTTCACGCCCCGGCTCACCGGCCGCGGGGCTTTCCGCAGCACCTACGAGGTCATGAACCACTGGGGCGCCAATCACTGCGTGTTGACCGCCGGTCACGTGGGGCATCTTTACATCACGCTGGCTTCGATCCTCCGCATCCCGGTTTACATGCACAACGTCGAGGAAGACCGCATCTTCCGGCCGAGCGCGTGGAATGCCTTTGGCACCGCGGACCTCGAAGGGGCCGACTTTCGCGCCTGCAAGAACTTCGGGCCGTTGTATGGTCGCAAGTAAGGCATGGGCGGCGCTCACGTCGGAACCGTGTCACCTCGGGCCTTCGTCATGAATGGGCGGTTTGGCAGGCGGGGATTCGTGACGGGCAGAGTAGTGGCAGGGTTGGCGGCCGGATGGTTGTTGGTGGTGAACGCGCCGGCGCCATGGGCGGCTGAATCCGCTGCCACTCCGCCCGCTCCCGGGGAAACGCCCGCGCAACGTGACGCCCGCCTCCGGTGGTGGCGGGAGGCGCGTTTCGGCATGTTCGTTCACTGGGGCGTGTATGCCGCCACCGGCGGTGAATACAAGGGCTGCATGCCGCCGAACAGCGCCGAGTGGATGATGAACCGGGCCAAGATTCCCATCGCCGAGTATGTGAAGGAAAACGTCCGGCGATTCAACCCGACCAACTTCGACGCGCGTGCCCTCGTGCGGTTGGCCCGGGAGGCCGGCATGCGCTATCTGGTCTTCACCGCCAAACACCATGACGGCTTTTCCATGTTCGCTTCGAAGGCCAGCCACTACAACGTGGTCGAGGCCACACCCTTCAAGCGCGACGTGGTGCGCGAGTTGGCCGAGGCCTGCCGGGAACAGGGAATCCACTTCGGGTTCTATTACAGCCAGGCGCAGGATTGGCATCATCCGGGCGGCATCGGCAACACGTGGGACAAGACGATCAAACGGGTGCCGGTCGATCAATACGTTCGGGAGAAAGCCGTGCCCGAGGTGAGACAATTGCTGACCGAATACGGCCCCATCGCCATCCTCTGGTGGGACACGCCCCGGCAAATGAGCAGGGCGTCGCTCGACGCCCTCTACGGTCTGGCCCGCCTCCAGCCCGGCATCATCACCAACGATCGCCTCGGCGAGGATTACCCGGGCGATTACAAGACGTTCGAACGCAAGATTCCCGACCGGGCGCCCGAGGGCGTGCCGTGGGAAGTCTGCATGCCGATCAGCGGCAGTTGGGGCTACAAGAAGACGGACACCAACTTCAAGTCGGTCGAGACCCTGATCCGCAATCTGGTGGACATCGCCAGCAAGGGCGGCAATTACCTGCTCAACGTCAGTCCCACCGGCGACGGCACGCTGCTGCCCCAGGCGGTCGAACGACTTCAGGCCATCGGCCGGTGGATGAAGCTCAACAGCGCCTCGATCTACGGAACCACGGCCAGTCCGTTCGGGCCGCTCGAATGGGGCCGTTGCACCAAAAAGGCTTACGCGCGTGGCGCCGTACTCTACCTGCACGTGTTCGACTGGCCCGACAACGGCCGGTTGCGGGTGCCGGGCCTGCGCAACGAGGTCAGGAACGCCTATTTGTTGTCCGATTTCCGGGTGTTGCAGACCGAGCGCGACGGCGACGACGTCATCGTGCGTTTGCCCGGACGCGCGCCCGATCCCATCGACACCGTGGTGGTCCTGAACGTGGACGGAGCACTGGATGTGGAGCGGCCGCATCCGGCTTTGCGTCCGGGCGGGACGGTCGAATTGACCGCGGACCTGGCCTACATCCACAACAACGAGGGCACGCCCGATGCCCGCCTGCGCGAACACGACGGCGTCGCGCACATCGGTTATTGGACCGATCCCCACGCCTGGGTGGAATGGTCGTTCCCGGTGCCGAAGGCCGGCACTTACGAAATCCGCGCCGAATTGTCGGTCGAACAACCGCGGAGCCGGTTTCGCATCGGATTGCCGGGCCGATTGCGGGAGGTCGAGGTGACCTCCACGGGCGGATACGGCAACTACATGGAAAAAACGCTGGGAACCATCGAGCTGCCCGGCCCGGGCACGCAGTCCTTCCGGATTCAGCCGGTGCCCGGGCATTGGCAGCCGATCAACCTGCGTCGCGTGATCCTGAAGCCGGTCTCGCGTTGACGAGTCGTCGCCAGACGCGTGTCTTCATGTCTGTGATCAAGCCATTGTTCTGCCAGGTGTTGCTGCTCGCAGCGGCGCCGGCGTGGGCCGCAGAATTCTGGATCAGCCCGCAGGGCAACGATGCGAATCCCGGCACCCGTGAGCGGCCTTTCACGTCGCTTGTCCGCGCCCGGGACGTCGTTCGTTCCGCGCCTCAACGGGGCCGCGAACCGATCACCGTGACCCTTCGGGAAGGTGTCTATCGTCTTCCGGAGACGCTCGTCTTCACTCCGGCCGACTCCGGTTCTTCGAATGCCCCGGTGGTCTGGCGCGCCGCGGCGGGCGAAACGGTCGTGATCAGCGGCGGAATCGAGTTGCACGGCCTGCGATGGCGGCCTTACCGCGACGGCATCATGCAGGCGAAGGTTCCGCCCGGCTTCGCCACGGACCAGCTCTTCGTCAATGGCAAGCCCATGCCGATGGCGCGCTACCCGAACTTCGATCCCAACCAACGCATCTTCAACGGCACGGCCGCCGACGCCATCAGCGAAGAGCGTGTCGCCCGATGGAAGGACCCGGCCGGCGGTTTCATCCATGCCCTGCATCGCAGCCGCTGGGGCGGCATGCACTTCCGCATCACCGGCAAGGACGCCAACGGCAAACTCACCTACGAAGGCGGCTGGCAAAACAACCGGCCCTCGGCGCCGCACGAGCAATATCGGTTCGTGGAGAACATTTTCGAGGAACTCGACGCGCCGGGCGAATGGTTCCTCGATCGCAAGACTTCGACCCTGTATTTCCACCCGCCCGACGGGGTGGACTTGGAGGAGGCACTGATCGAAGGCGTGCGCCTGCGCCACTTGATCGAATTCCGGGGCACCGCCGGCCAGCCGGTCCACCACATCCGCCTGGAGGGCCTGACCTTGCGGCACGCGGCCCGGACCTTCATGGACACGCGGGAACCCATTCTGCGTTCGGACTGGGCCATCTACCGCGGCGGCGCGATCTTTTTCGAGGGCGCCGAGGATTGCGCCATCGTGGATGCCACGATCGAGCACGTCGGCGGCAATGCGATCTTCGCCAGCAAATACAATCGGCGTCTCACGATCCGCGGCTGTCACATCTTCGAAATTGGCGCCAACGCGATTGCGTTCGTGGGCGATCCGGCGGCTGTGCGCAACGGGCTCGTCGGCTACTCCACTCGCGCCCGCTTGGCGGACCTCGACCGCACGCCGGGACCGAAGACCCCCGATTATCCCGCGGACTCGCTGGTTGAGGATTGCCTGATCCATGACATCGGTCGAATCGAGAAGCAGGTGGCCGGCGTCGAAATCGACATGGCCATGAACATCACCGTGCGGCACTGCTCGATCTACGACACGCCGCGCGCGGGCATCAACATCGGCGACGGCTGCTGGGGCGGACACGTCATCGAGTTTTGCGATGTGTTCGACACGGTTTTGGAAACCGGCGACCATGGTTCGTTCAACTCGTGGGGGCGCGACCGTTTCTGGGGCCTCAAGGACGTGGACTTGAACAGCATCACCCAGGGCGACTTGCGCGACCTGCCGCTCCTGGACGCCACCCGCCCCAACATCCTGCGGAACAACCGTTGGCGCTGCGACCACGGTTGGGACATCGACCTCGACGACGGCTCCTCGAATTACCAGATCTACAACAACCTTTGCCTTCACGGGGGACTCAAGAATCGTGAAGGGTTCTACCGCGTGGTGGAGAACAACGTCATCGTCAACAATTCGTTCCACCCGCACGTCTGGTATCGCCACAGCGAGGACGTGTTTCGCCGCAACATCGTCTTTACTCCCTACAAGCCCGTCCGCGTGCCCAAACCATGGGGCCGGGAGGTCGATTACAACCTGCTGCATCGACCGGGCATGAAGGGCACGCAGCCGGCTGCCGTCCTGCAAGAGCAAAGCGGGCGCGATGAACATTCCGTTGTCGGTGACGCGCTGTTCATCGACCCGGCCCGGGGCGACTACCGCGTGGAGGAAGGTTCGCCGGCTCTGGCGCTGGGGTTCCGGAACTTCCCCATGGACCAGTTTGGCGTGACCAGCCCGCGCTTGCGGCGCCTGGCTCGCACACCTGAATTGCCGCAGGCCGGGGAAGTGCAGGAGCAGGCAAGTAACCGGGACGCGCGCGTCGTGCCCTGGCTGGGCGCCAAAATCAAGAACGTGATCGGCCTTGGTGAAGTGTCGGCCGCGGGCTTGCCTGATGAGATCGGCGTGAGCGTCTTGGAAGCGCCGCCCGGTAGTCCCGCCGCTGAAGCCGGACTCCGTGCGGGCGACGTCATTCTGGAATGCGCCGGACGCCCGGCTCATGAACTTGGCCAGTTCCTGCAGGCATGGCGGCGTGCTTCCGGCACGGTGAGCCTGCGAATCTGGCGCGACCAGAAGAGCGTCGAATTGAAGATAACGAAGCCATGATCCAAGGCTCGAAACGCAACAATCGGCCCGCATTCATGCGAAAACTGTTGATCATCCTCGCCGCGGCGTTCTTGGCGCCGGCGCGCGGGCGGGGTGCGGTCGAGAACGCCAGGCCCAACGTCGTTTACATCCTTGCCGACGACCTCGGTTACGGCGACGTGCATTGTTTCAATCCCGATCGCGGCAAGATCCCGACCCCCAACCTGGATCGGCTGGCGGGCGAGGGCATGATGTTCACCGATGCGCACTCGAGTTCGTCGGTCTGCACGCCCACCCGCTATGGCGTGTTGACCGGTCGCTACAACTGGCGTTCGCGACTGCAACAGGGCGTGCTCGACGGCTACAGCGAACCGCTCATTGACCGTGACCGGCTGACCGTGGCCGGTATGCTGCGCCAGCACGGCTACGCCACGGCCTGCATCGGCAAGTGGCATCTGGGCATGGGCATCCCCAGGGGTGAACCCTCGCCGCGCATCACCGACGGCCCGACCACCCGGGGATTCGATTACTTCTTCGGCATCAGCGCCTCCCTGGACATGCCGCCGTTCGCGTTCATCGAGAACGACCACTTCACCGAGCCCCTGACCACGACGAAAAAATGGGTCCGTCAGGGTCCGGCCGCCGCGGCTTTCGAAGCCGTGGATGTGCTGCCGGAACTCACGCGCAAAGCCGTCCGGTTCATCCGCGAACAGGCGAAGGCGGGCCGGCCGTTCTTCCTCTACATGCCTTTGAACTCCCCGCACGCGCCGATCGTTCCCACCAAGGAATGGCAGGGTAAGAGCGGCCTGGGCCCCTACGGCGACTTTGTCATGGAAACAGACTGGGCCGTGGGCGAGGTCCTCCGGGCGATCGACGAAGCCGGCGTGCGCGGCAACACCCTGGTCCTTTTCACCAGCGACAACGGCTGTTCGCCGGTGGCCAGGATCCCTCAGCTGCAAGCCCAGGGTCATTATCCCAGCGCTTACCTGCGCGGACACAAGGCCGACATCTTCGACGGCGGCCATCGCGTCCCGTTCATCGTGCGCTGGCCGGGCCGGGTGACGCCCGGCAGCCGCAGCGCCCAGACCATCTGTCACACCGACCTGATGGCCACTTGCGCTGACATCCTTGGTATCGACCTGCCGCCCGATGCCGGCGTGGACAGCGTCAGCCTCCTGCCGGTGCTGCTCGGCCGGGATACCGGGCCGATTCGCGAGGCGGTCGTCCATCATTCCATCAACGGCTCCTTTTCCATCCGCCAGGGCAAATGGAAACTCGAGCTTTGCGCCGGCTCCGGCGGCTGGAGTCCGCCCCGGCCCGGCAGCAGGGAGGAGCAGGGTCTGCCCGACACCCAGCTTTACGACATGGAGAGCGACATCGGCGAAACCCGCAATGTCCATGCCGACCATCCGGAGGTGGTGGCCCGACTGACGGCCTTGCTGAAACGCTACGTGGCCGACGGCCGCAGCACGCCGGGGCCGAAACAGGCCAACGATGTGCCGATCCAGATCCGGAAAGAGTCCAAGCCCAGGCAGAGGATCCAGAGACGAGGCGGAATCGAACGGAGAAGCCATGCATGACGGCGGCGCGCACCATTTCGAACTCGTACCGGAACGTGAGCCGGGATCAATCGAACGTGCTGGGCCCTTGTCCTCGGTGGCGCCGCTTGAATATTGCACAGTCTCTTGAATTCTGCCTGAATCACGATCACAACCCATGACGCCATGAAACGACAGTTCCTTGTCCTCCTGGCCGGCGTGACCGCCGCGTCGGTGCTTTGTCACGCCGCGGGATCGCCCCGGCCCAACGTCCTGTTCCTGGTTTCGGACGATCTGCGTCCGGAACTCGGCTGCTACGGCAACCCGATCATCCACAGCCCCAACATCGACCGCCTGGCCCAACGCGGGATGGTTTTCGACCGGGCCTACTGCCAGCAGGCGGTTTGTTCGCCTTCGCGGACCAGCCTGTTGACCGGTTGTCGTCCGGACACCACGCGCGTCTGGGATCTCCGAACGCACTTCCGTAAAAACATCCCGGACGTCGTCACGCTGCCGCAGTTGTTCAAGCAACACGGCTACACGACGCTCGGATTGGGCAAGGTGTATCACGGCGGGCTCGACGATCCGGCTTCCTGGACCATCCAGGCGCGTCAGTTCGAACAGCAATTCGGCAAACCGGAAAGCCGACGTCCGTCGCATTCGCCGTCCCGCGCGAGCGATGCGGACGACCGGGATGCGCCCGACCGGTTCCTCAACGTGACCGGCGCCAAGCTTACGAAGACCGATCGCGGTCCGGCTTTTGAAGCCACCGATGATCCGCCCAATGGCGGCGCCGAAGGTCGGTTGGCCGACCTGGCCATCGAGGCGCTGCGGCAGTTCAAGGCCGCCGGCAAGCCGTTCTTCCTCGCCGTGGGGTTCCACAAACCGCACCTGCCGTTCGTGGCCCCGCGGGCATACTGGGCGCTGTATGATCCGGCAAAGATTCCGCCCGCTCCGAATCGGTTTCTGCCGAAGGGTGCGCCACCCTTCGCCCTGGCGGACAGGAACGAACTCTGGAGCTACAGCGGAGTGCCGGATGTCAGCCATCTGCCCGACGATTACGCCCGCCTTCTGAAGCTCGGTTACTACGCTGCGGTCAGCTACATGGACGCGCAACTCGGCCGGGTGGTCGATGAACTCGATCGCCTCGGCCTGGGCGACAACACCATCATCGTCCTGTGGGGCGACCACGGCTGGAAACTGGGTGAGCACGATCGCTGGTGCAAACACAGCAACGTCGAAAACGACACCCACGCGCCCCTGATCCTGTCCGCGCCCGGCATGAGGGCCAGGGGCCGGCACACACGCGCCCTGGTGGAGTTCGTGGACATTTATCCCACGCTGGCCGAACTGGCCGGACTTCCATTGCCCGGGCACCTGGAGGGAACGAGCTTCAAGCCCCTGCTCGACGACCCGGAGCAGCCGTGGAAAACGGCCGCCTTCTCGCAATATCCCCGCACTTACCAGGGCCAGCGGCTGATGGGCTACAGCATGCGCACGGATCGTTACCGGTTCACCCGCTGGGTGGATCGCCATGATCACTCGAAGGTGGTGGCCGTCGAGCTCTACGACCACCAGACCGATCCGCAGGAAAACGTGAACATCGCCAACGACCCGGCCAACGCAGACCTCGTCGCCCGTCTGACCCGCCGGTGGGAAGCCGGATGGAAAGGGGCGTTCCCGCCGGTGTCGAGGTGATCGTCGTGAACCGCAAACCCTGGCGTGCCTGAACATGCAAACTGCGAAGCCGAGAGATGCCGGACGCTGCTGGAGCGCGGCGGCCGGCCGGTATCTCCCCATCGCGTTCGCCGGTCTGGTGCTCCTATGGACGCCGGCGGTGCCCGCGGTTCCTCCCGGCTTCGTCCACCCCGGGGTGGGCCACAGCGCCGAGAGCATTGCGTTTGTCCGCGCCAAACTCGAGGCCCGACAACAGCCATGGACGGCTGCCCGGGATCGCCTCATGGCCTCGTCTCACGCCTCCCTTTCCTGGGCTCCCAGGCCGCGGACGCATGTGGAGCGTGGGGCCTACAACAACCCCGATGTGGGGTCCTCCGATTTCAGCAATGACGCGACCGCCGCCCACGTACATGCGGTGTGCTGGGTCCTCGGCGACGGGGAAGCCCACGCCCGCAAGGCGGCCGAAATCCTAGACGCATGGTCGGGCACGCTGGAATCCATCAGCAACCACGACGCACGCCTGTTGGTGGGCATGAGCGGCTACAAATTCGTCGTGGCGGCGGAGCTGCTCAAGCACACATGGGACGGCTGGCCGCGCGAACACCAGGCCCGTTTCGCCCGCATGCTCCGCGAGATCTTCTATCCACTCATCCGGGACTTCTACCCCTCGGCCAACGGCAACTGGGACGCCTCCATGATCCAGACCATGCTGGCGATGGGGGTGTTCCTCGATGATCGGACCATGTTCGATCGCGCGAAAAACTACTTCCTGCACGGCGAGGGCAACGGCGCGATCGGCAACTACCTCAAACCGTCCGGCCAATGCCAGGAAAGCGGTCGCGACCAGGCGCACACCCAGATGGGCCTCGACTTTCTGGCCACCGCCTGTGAAACGGCTTGGATCCAGGGCGTGGACCTCTACGGTGCGTTGGACAACCGGCTGTTGAAAGGGTTCGAATACACGGCCCGGTACAACCTGGGTTACGACGTGCCCTACGAGCCGTACCGCAGCTACCAAGGGCGTTACTTCTATCCGCGCATCTCCGACAGGGCACGGGGTCGATTGCGACCCATGTATGAGAAGGTGTTCCACCACTACCACAATCGCCGCGGCCTGCCGGCACCGTTCACGTGGCAGGCGGTGCAACGGCAGCGCGCTTCCCTGTTCGAGGACGAGGGCAAACGCGGCGATCAGGACCGGCGCATCCGGCCCGATGCTGCCCTGGAGACGCTGATGTTTGCCGGCGAGCCAACCCGGGAGGAGAATCACAGACATGAGCCCCATGGTGAACGCGCTTGGCGGTGACCCGGGGCGAGGCCTGTTCGGGCTCTGGAGCGTTCAGACTGCGTCGCCGCGGATGCCTGCAGCGGTCCTGCAGACCGCCGGACATTGCCCGCCTTTCCGTTGGGACCACGTCCCGGTGTGGGCTGGTGCCGACAAGTCGTCGGATGAATTCATGCCCGAACAGCTCGACTTTCTGGCGAAGAACCGCGATTTCAGCGCCATCGAGAAGCACCAGGCCGGTCGCGGACACGGCGGTACGATGGAAGACTTCCGGGTGGCCGCCCGCCAGATCAGAACGTGGAAGCCCCGGGGCCAGGGTACGCTTCTACCGGAACGAGCCGATGGACACCTCCTCCGTCCGCGGCCGCTGCCGGGCCGGGGTAACCTTCCCGGCCCGCGGTTTCCCGGCCGGCGACCAGAGCCGCGTCATCGAGCGACCCGGATCCGTGCCCTCTTGCGGCGTCGCACGGCCGCCGAACCGAAGGTGTCGCCGCGTGCCCGCCGGGGGCGGCTGACACCGGCGCGCGCGCTTGGTGGGCTTTCGGGAAAAGGCGCTCGGCCAGCCTGCGTAGCCGGGCGACAGACCCGCCCCGGCGCGTTCCAGAGAGGCCCGAGACCAGGGCAACACCGTCGCGTGTCATTCCTCGGCGGCCCGCCGACCTCACCGGGATGGGCCCATCAGGATGGGGGCTGCGTATGAATGCCATGACAAACGAGAAAAACCGTTCGGTCGCGACCAGAGCAGGTCTGGTGCTCGGGTTGCTTCTGGTGGCCGTGTGCGTGCCGGAGGTCCGGGCGGCCCGCCCGAACGTGCTGTTCATCATGCCGGACGACCTCAGCTACGATCACTACAGCTGCTACAATCCACGAGGCCCGCGGACGCCCCACATCGATGCCCTGCGGGAGCAGAGCATCCGGCTGACGGATTTCCACGTCTCGCCCACCTGCTCGCCGAGTCGGGCTGCGTTCCTGACCGGCCGCTACAGCAATGCCACCGGCGTCTGGCACACCGTCCTGGGGCGCGAGTTCCTGTGGGCCGACGAGGTCACCATCGCCGACGTGTTCAGGGCCAACGGCTACAGCACGGCGATCTTCGGCAAGTGGCATTTGGGGGATGCCCACCCGTTCCGTCCGCAGGACCGAGGGTTCGAGCACGCGGTCCTCCTGCGGGGTGGCGGCATCGATCAGCAGCCCAGCCATTGGGGCAACCGCAACACGCCGCCATGCACGCTGGACGTGGACGGCCGGCCGGTTCCGCTCACCGAAGCCAACGCCAGCCTGCCGGGCGAAAAGGGCGTCTTCGCCAGCAACTTCTTCACGACGCAGGCCATCGAATACATGAAACGGCAGGCGGCTGCGGGGAAGCCGTTCTTCGCCTACCTGCCCTACAACGTCGCACACGACCCGCAGGACATGCCGCCCGACGCCCGCCCGGGTGTGTCCCCCCTGACCGCCACCGTCGAGAACATGGACAAGAACATCGGGCGTATCCTCGAATTCCTCGACCGCAGCGGCCTGGCGGACAACACGATCCTCATCCTGGTGCTCGGCGACAACGGCATGAAGAACCACCTCTACCGCGGCGGCAAGGGCTCGGAGTACGAGGCCGGCCATCGGGTGCCGTGTTTCATCCGCTGGAAAGCCGGCGGCATCGGCGGCTTGCCGGCGGCGGCCGGCGATGTGCCCGATCTCCTGGCCCACATCGACCTGCTGCCCACGTTGATGGATTTGATCGGGCTGCACGACGTGCCCGACCGTCCGCCCTCGGTGCCGATCCAGGGCCGCAGCTTCAAGGCGTTGCTGACCGGCGGCGATGCCCGCGCCCGGGCGGCTTTTGCCGAGCGCACCGTGGTGGTGGACAACCAGCGCATGGACGACCTGATCAGGTACAAGCAGGCCTGCGTCATGCGGAACGTCCCGGGCGCCGACGGTGCCATCGCGCACGAGTGGCGACTGATCATTCCCTCCGCGGACCGCCCGGTGGAACTCTACGATGTGAAGGCCGATCCGCAGCAGAAGACCGATCTGAGCGGCCGGCCGGAACTCGCCGGCCTGGTGGCCTCGCTCAGGGCCGCCTATGAAGCGTGGTGGCAGACGGTCAACACGCACGCCGACGACTACGCCCGCGTCGTGCTGGGCACCCCGGCCCAGCCCGAGATCTGCCTCTATTCCCACGACTGGCACACCGGAGGAACAATCCCGCCATGGAACCATGACATGGTCGCCGCCGGCCTCGCGTGCAACGGCTTCCACGCCGTGACCTTTGGAGTCGCCGGGGACTATCGCTTCGATTTGCGGCGCTGGCCCAGGGAGGTCGCCGGTGAAACCACCGTGACGTCCACACTGGCCCAACCGATTCGCGTGGGGAACGCCGACAAGCAAGGCAGGTGCAAGCTCAGCAAGGGCAGGGCTCTGCCGGTTGCCTCCGCGCGCCTGCGCATCTGGAACGGCGAGCGTACCTATTACGACCGCAAACAGCCCGTCGATCCGGATGGCGACGGTTCGGTGTTCACCGTCACGGGCCTGCCCGCCGGACCGGCCATGGTGCAGAGCTGGTTCTACGACGACGCCGGGAACGAACTGTGCGGCGCGTACTACATCTACACACGTCGCCAGGGGACGACCACGCAAGGCACTCACCGGCGAATGAGGTGACGGTTCTCCTGGGTTTTCTCCTGTTCGCAGTGCACGGCGCCGCCCGGAGACGGATCCTTCCCATGCGCCCGGAGGGGATCCGTGTGCCGGGCCGCCATCCTGGCGGGTCGATCCCGGTCGGCGAAGCAGGGTCTGAAACCGCGGGGTTCGTGGCAGTTCCGCGAGCCGGCCGGCCCCCGGGAGTATCGAATGGCGCCCGGTGGCTCCGGTACGGGCGGCCGGGATGGACGAGCAGAAGTTCGGCACGCACGTTTCCTGGTGATCGTATGCCGAACCCGGATACGGTGAGTAGAAGATGAACCGGGAGAGGGCCACGGTGGCCGAACACCAGAAGCGGGCGGCGAGGTTCAACCCGGGTGAAGTGCCTCGCCGGCCAATGGATGGCCGTCGCGAAGAACGCCGGGAAGAGATACACGCCCCTTCCCGGCAAACACCACCGCAGCTTCGCGATGTCGGGCTCCAAGGGGCCCCCGGGAACCTCACGGACGCCGCGCCCTCCAGGGCCGGACCGGCTCACTGCACCGGCCGAGGTCTGCCGCAGGCAAGGCGGCAAAACCGGCCTCCATTATCCCGACGCTCCGGGTCGGCATCTCCGTGCCGGTGGCACCAGGTCCGGCCCCGCCCGATCTCCGAGAACAGAGCATCTGTTACCCGGACACGGTTTCTCTTCGGCGTGCTGCTCGCTGGAGGGCCGCATCCGCCGGGCCCGGAACCTCGTGTGCGAAAACGTCCGGATGCACACCCGCAAGCCGGGCTCCGAAGGAGGATTGTGTGCGATGAACGTGGGGGTGGGGAAACAGCACCTGCCGAGGGTTTCGGTGGTTCAGAGCAGGGTGAGCAACCTCCGGGCATGATGGAAGCCGTCGCTTGGCGTCCTTGCCAGGGGCGGACGCGGCGACCGAACGCAAAAGGGCGGGAGACTCGGCGAGAGAGCCTCCCGCGTGAGGACGCGAGCACGAGTGGATGCCGTCCCGCGTGCTTCAGCCCGCCCGTTCCTTTTCCAGCGCGCGGGGAAAGAGGATGTTGTTTTCCTCGTGGATGTGCTGGTGCAGGTCGGCCTCGAGTTCGCGCAGGCCATCGAGCATGGCGCGGTAGGTGTTGCACGCCCAGTCGGGCGGCGTGAAACCGTCGGTCAACCGGCGCAGGGTTTCGAGGGCGCGACCGGTGCTGTCGTGTTCGGCCATCATGACCTGAATCGGTTGTCCGATGGAGGCGAAGCCGGCTTCGCCCGGTCCCTCAGACTCCTCGAGGGTCCGGATGGCCGGGAAGAGGATTTGTTCCTCTTTGAGCATGTGATCGGCGAGTTCGGCCTGCATGGCGTCGTAGATGCCCGGCAGAGACGCGAGTCGCTCGTCCTCCTCGCCGTGAACGCGCGCCACCTTGTGGATGAGCCGGGCCAGGCGCGGCAATTCCCGGCGAAGATAGGCGTGGTGTTCGGTGACGATGTGGTCGATGAGTTGGCCGAGGGAGAGCTCGGCCGCCGCCTCGTGACTGCTCCGGGGTGGCGTGGCGGGGATTTGCGCCAGCCGGGCCAGCACGTCATCGAGGTTCAACCCTTTGTCCGCGCAGGCCTGCCGCAGCGATTTGTGACCGCCGCAACAGTAGTCGATCCCCAGCTCTTCGAAGAGCCGTGAACGATTGGGTTGGCGAGTGACCAGTTCACCCACGGTGGTGTTCGGGTCGATCGGTGTGGTTGTCGTGTTCATATGGTGTCTTGGATTCGTTGGTTGTTTGGTTCCGGGTCAAAGATCCACGTCCCCGGTCTTCGGGGTCATCTGGCCGGCGCGGGTTCGGTGGGTTCGAGCGCCCGTTGCTGCTGTGTGCCGGGGATCAGGGACCATCCCGTTTTCAGGCCGAGTACAAACCATCCGAGCGCCAGCACGCCCACGGCGAAAACGGTGTCGCCAACGACCCGCAGCCAGCGCAGGGTTTTCATGAGGTCGGTTCCCATCAGTTCGGCCGAGCGGGCGTACCACATGCCGGTGTTGACGCTGGCCTAGGTCTGGACCAGACCGCGGGGCAGGTCGCTGAGCAACACCATGAGCGCCAGGCCGATGTTGATGCTCCAGAAGGCGAAGCTCAGGGTGCCGGTGCGCCATTCGGCACGCGTGGCCAGTCCTCTCAGACAGAAGAGCGCCAGGCCGATGCCCAGCATCCCGTACACGCCGAACAACGCGGTGTGTCCGTGGACGGGTGTGGTGTTGAGGCCCTGCATGTAGTAGAGCGCGATGGGCGGGTTGATGAGGAAGCCGAAGATGCCGGCGCCCACGAGATTCCAAAACGCCACCGCCACGAAGAAGTAGATGGGCCATTGGTAGGCCTTCACCCACGGCCGGGCGCGGCTCAGCGTGAGGTTTTCATATGCTTCGAACCCGATCAGGACCAGGGGAACGACTTCCAGGGCGCTGAACACCGCCCCCAGAGCCAGCACGGCCGTGGGCGTGCCGGTGAAGTAAAGGTGATGGAAGGTGCCGATGATCCCGCCGGACAGGAAGATGGTCGTGGAAAAGAGGACGGCCGCGGTGGCGGTTCGCACCTGCAGCAGCCCCATCCGGGTCAGCAGGAAGGCGATCACCACGGTGGCGAAGACTTCGAAGAAGCCCTCGACCCACAGGTGGACGACCCACCAGCGCCAGTATTCGGCCAGCGCCAGATGGGTTTGGCGACCCCACATCAAACCGGCACCGTAAAACAGGCCAATGGCCGCGCTCGACAGCAGGAACAAACCGAGCAGGTGCCGTTGGGCGCCGCCCTGCCGGAAAGCCGGCCACAAGGCGCGGCCCACCAGAAACAGCCACAGGAACAAGCCCACCAGCAGGAGAATCTGCCAGAAGCGTCCCAACTCGACATATTCGTAACCCTGGTGCCCGAACCAGAAGTTCGTCTCCAGTCCCATCCGTTGTCGCGTGGCGTACCAGGTGCCGAACAGGGAGCCGACCACGATGATCATCAGGGCTGCGAACAGGACGTTGACGCCTAGGCGCTGGAACTTCGGTTCATACCCCGAAACGGCCGGCGCAACAAACAAACCGGTGGCCAGCCAGGCGGTGGCGATCCAGAACACCGCCAGCTGCGTGTGCCACGTGCGCGTGACCGCATAAGGCAGCCATTCGGCCAGCGGGATGCCATAAAAGCCGGAGCCCTCCACGCCGTAGTGGGCCGTCACGGCGCCCATGCCCATCTGAAACACCAGCAGCGTGATGACCACCCAGAAGTACTTCAGCGTGGCCCGCATCGAAGGAGTGGGGTTCAGGCCGAGCAACGGGTCCTGACCCGGAAGGGGGCCCTCCTCCTCGGGCTGCCGGCGAAGCACCGCATGGTACCAGGCAAGGGCTCCCACACCGGCCAACAGGAGCACGAAGCTGACCACCGACCACACGACGTTGGCCGGTGTCGGGCGGTTGTCAATCAGGGGCTCCGGCGGCCAGTTCTGGGTGTAGGAGACGGTTTCGCCCGGACGGTTGGCGGCGCAAGCCCAGGCGGTCCAGAAGAAGAACGCCGCCAGTTTTTGACGCCGTTCCGGGTCCGGCACGGCATGGGGAGTCATGGCATAGACGTCACGCAGGTCGGCCAGGGCCGGGTCGTCGCTGAAGAGCTTGTCGTAATGAGCGGCCACGGCCTGAATGGCCCGGGCCCGGACCGGTGAGACCACCAGGTCGCCCGTGTTCGGATCATACGTGTTGGTGCGCAGTTCGCGCTTGAGCCTTTCCTTGAGGGCGGCCTGTGTTTCGGGCGGCAGGGAGGCGAACGTCGCTCCGGCCTGCTCCTCGGCCGCCCAGTGATCAAGGAGCCATTCGGCCTCGCGATGCAGCCAGTCGGCCGACCAATCGGGCGCCTGGTAGGAGCCATGGCCCCAGACGGTCCCCATCTGCTGGCCGCCGGTCGATTGCCAAACGTTCTGGCCGTCGCGGATGTCCTGGCCGGTGAACAGCACCGGGCCTCCATCGGCCACCACCACGCGCCCGGGGATGGGCGGAGCCATGCGGTAGATGTCTTTGCCGAAGTAGAGCAGGGTGCCAAACGAGGCGGCCAGGACAACCGCCAGGGCGATCCACAGTTTTCGGTAGTTCTGCGTGTTCATCTTCGTTGTCGGTGCTCAGGTCCGTGGTTGGAGCAGGGTTTTCCAACGGCGCCGTCAGGGCGTCCATGCCCCGGAGAGACGGTTGGATTGCGCCGCAGAAGCCGATGTTGCCCCCGGGGTGTGGCCATCGAGGAGAACCGATCCCACCGCGCTTCCGTGGGGCGCATCCGGGTTCGTCAGATCGTGCAGGAGGCGCACGAAATGCACGTAATCCACGTAGGCCGCCACATGGGCGCGTCCTTCGGCCACGCTCCGGTCGGCCCGGGCACGGGTTTGACAGGCCTTGTCGAATCGCTGCTGAACGGCCCCGGCCAGCCGCTGCTGCAGTTCGTGAATCAGGGGCTGCACGTCGCCGTGCTCGAGCGCCTGCTCCGCGGCCTCCACGGCCGGATGGGACTCCGCGCCGGCCGGTTTCAGTCCGGTATAGGGCTGCCCTTCGGCGGCGCGGTGCAGTCGAACCGCGGTTTCGAAGAAGTAGCGGTCGGCCAGTTCGCGGGCCTCCTTTCCGAGACCGCGCACCGCGAGCACCCGGGCGAACACGGTCCTGAGTTCATCCTCCTGGTCCTCCCGGATCCACTTGAGCACCGGTGCGAGCTCCCGCCTTTCCAGGGCGCGGCGGGCATCGGTCACCACCGGACCATCCATGGTGTCGCAGTGGGCTGGGAGCCGTTGGGGCGAGAGGACGATTGTGGCCAGAAGAAACGCCAGGACCCACCCCTTGCGGGGCGCACGTTCCCGGGGCTTTTGCGGGTGCAGGAAGCAGACGCCTTTCATGAGGCTCAAGATGCCCGGAAAAACATGTATGTCAAATACATCTTTTAGGGGCCGGCCGGGGCCGGGGACAGAGGCCGGGTGGAGTGCGGAGGCGGCAGGCGGGCCGGATCGCCGCTTCTTTATCGGAGTCTGAGCGGCAGGGCGGAAAAACCGCTGGCGGGATAGGTGGCCCGGGTTACCAGACCCTGCGGATCCAGCGCCCATTCGCGGGTTTGGGACAGCAATTCTTCGAGGAAGAGCCGCAGTTGCAGGCGAGCCAGGGGCGCTCCCGGGCACGCGTGGATGCCGGCACCCCACAGGAGGCTGGACTCCGGGTTGCGGTCGAACCGGAACTCATCCGGCTGCGGGAAGACGGATTCGTCCCGATTGGCCGCGATCCAGACGATGGTGATGCGTTCGCCCCGGGCGATCTGGCGTCCGCACAGGACGACGGGACGGGTGGTGATGCGGCGGCTGATGTGAAGGGGGCCGTGGATGCGGAGGATCTCCTCGACGGCGCAGGGGATCCGGGAGGGGTGCGCACGGAGGTGCTGCTGCAGGTCGGGGTGGGTGGCCAGGAAATGGATCACGATTCCGAGGGCGGATGACAGGCTGCCGATTTCGCCGGCGGTGAAATTGCGCACCAGGCTGGTGAGCTCCTCGTAACTGAGTGGGCGTCCCCAGACGCTCTGGCGGAGCAACCAGGTCGTGAGGTTCTCCTCCGGGTCGGCGACCGGGCCGGAGGGGCGGCTTTCCAACATTTCGATCACCAACTGCTGGAACCGCATCCCGAGTCGGTTCAACTCGCGCCGGTTCCCCGAGCGGACGGCCTGTTGGTGAGCCAGGGTCCAGCGCAGCAGCCGATTCTGGAACCAGGTCGGGCAGCCCAGGTAGTTGGATTGTGTCCAGGCGGCGAATGGAAGAGCGGCTTCCTGGACGAATTCGACGCGGCCCTTGAGGACCAGGCGCCGGACCCATGCCCGGGCTTTCTTCCGGCAACGAGCCTCAAAACGTGCCAGTCGTTCGGGGAGGAAACAGGCCTCCACGATTCGGCGGTACTCCGTATGCTCGGGGGGATCCATGCCGTTGGGAACGGCCAGATGCCGCGTGACCGCGTTGCTGAAGGTTTCCGGGGCCGAGAGAATGGACCTAACCTCGTGGTGGCGGAAAACGGACCAGCCCCACCGGGAACTGTAAGCCACCGGGCGGGTCCGGCGCATCCGGTTGTAGGCGGTCAGCGGATCGTTCTGGACCTCCGGATCCAGCGGATCCCATTCGGCAGCGTGTGGATGCGCCTTCTCGCCCTTATGCATTGATGCCCCGGATGAGTTCATGACCGTGCCCGTGATCGACTGGAAGTCACCCTGCCCGGCTCTGGCGGGATTCTTGCATCCGGAGGGTGGGCGCGCAAGAGGGTTCGCGAAGAGCTGACGCCGGCCCGGCAATCCGGTTCAGCGGGATGGTGGGTTGCCGGACGTCCAGCGCGAGGGCATCCGGCGGAGGTCGTCGGCGATTCTTCTCCGAAGCTTCTCCATCTGGGCAGTGTCCAGCCATTGGTGGGCCAGCTGGTACACGCCGGATTCTTCGCGTTCGTTGTGTCTGCGCAGGCGCTCCTCCACTGCGGCCAGCGTGCGGCGCACCTGATCGCAGACACGCCCGGCCTCCGCGCACGAGGAGGTGCGGCAGAGCTGCTTCAGCGCCAGCACGGCCCGGGTCAGTTCGCGCATGAAGAAATCGTGGTCCTCACGCAGTTCGGCGATGAGCGGAGCGGGCGGGTGGGCAGGGCCGTGACGCGCCTCTGGTCTTCGCGCGATGGAGAGACGGTCATGGGCGCGCTCCAGGGCTGGGAAGAGGAGGGTATTTTCCGCCCGGATGTGAACCGCCAGTCGCGCCCAGAGGAGGTCGAGGAGGGAGAACGCCGCTTCGGGGTCTTTGCGATCCAGGGCGGACCGCACGCGTCGGAGCAGGTCGTCCATTTCGGCATGATCCTCCACAAGGATGTCTTTCATATCCCTATGCTCGATGGTTGGAATGCTCCTGCACAAAGGGCTCGGATGCCCTGTCGGTCGCCGGGAGGGCGCGGGCTGGGATGTCTTCGGAGGGGACCTTACGCGCATCGAATTCGTAAAGAATGCGGGCGCCGGGCCGGTTCATTCCATATGCCCAAGCCCACTGAAGGAGGACCGACAGTTTGTTGCGAAAGCCCACCAGCCGGAGCAGATGGACGAACAGCCATGCGAACCAGGCGGGCTGTCCCGTGAGTTCCAGGCGGCCCAGCCGGGCAATGGCCGCGCCGCGGCCCACGGTCACCATGCAACCCAGGTCCCGATACCGGAACGGGGGACGCCAGGCCGGCGAGGAGGGCCGCCGGCGAAGTTCCCTTCGCAGGATCCGGGCGACATACCGTCCCATTTGGAGGGCGGCTGGTGCCAACGGGGGAACAGGGTTTTCCGGCCGGTCCGACAGGGCCGCCATGTCGCCGATGATGAACACTTCGGGGTATCGGGGCAGACTGAGGTCCGGTCCCACTTGGAGCCCTCGTCCTCCGTCCCGGGACTCTCTCAATGGTTCCGTCAGGGGGTGAGCCGCCACACCCGCGGCCCAGAGAACCATGCCGGTCTCGATCTGCTCCCCGTTGCTCAGTCGAACGCCGCAGGGACCGATGTGGGTCACCTGCGCGCGGGTCCGGATCTCCACCCCCATCGCCGACAATCGGGCTGTGGTCCACTGCGCCAGGTGTGACGAAAAGCCCGGCAGGATGCGCGGACCGGCTTCCAAAAGCAGGATTCTGGCCCGAGCCGGGTCCACGCGGCGCAATTCCCGGGTCAAGACCCGGCGGGTCAACTCCGCCAGGGCGCCGGCGAGCTCGACCCCGGTGGGTCCACCCCCCACGACGGCAAAGGTCAGCCAACGACGCCGGGAGGGGACGTCATCCACCGTTTCCGCCCATTCGAAACAACGCAGGATCTGGCTGCGTATGCGCAATGCGCCCTCCAGGGTCTTCAGGCCCGGCGCGTAACGTTCCCACTCCGGATGTCCGAAGTAGTGGGGGACACCTCCCAGGGCGACGACCAGGTAATCATACTCCAGAACCGCATCCGTGGTGATCACCCGGCGGCGTTCCGGCTCGATGGCGACGACCTCACCGAGCAGGATCCGGATGTCGTCCCGCCGCGGCACGAGACTGCGAATGGGTTGGGCAATGTCCGAAGCGGACAACCAACCAGTGGCCACCTGATACAGCAGGGGTTGAAACAGATGGTGATTCCTGCGATCGATCCAGGTGATCCGTACTCCGGGTGCATGCAAGGAGCGACAAAACGCAAGTCCTGCAAAACCCGCGCCCAATACGATCACATGAGTTTCCCGGCTGCCGCTTGGGGTGCTCATGATCGTACTCCCGAATGATGGCCGCTTCCCTTCCGGGTCCCGCCCGGGCCGGCGGTCTCCGGGGACGAGTTCACCTGGCGCCCCGTCAGAGGGCCGCCTTTTCCCGCGCCCCGACAGGACGGGTGCGCCGTGGACCCTGGCCTGCCGGGTCCTCCTTTTCCGAAAAGGTGAGGGCAGGTGGGGGCACGGTGGCGCCTCCGGCCTTCCCTCCCGTTCAGGCGTGGTGCTTGCGACTTCCGGGTTCGACCTTGTTTTTCGCTCTTCATCGGCCCTGCCAGCGTGTGGTGTTTGCCGGCGTTGGCCCATCGTCCGGGCGAGGGGCGATCGGCGACCGACCGGTCCGTGGGGATTCGATTCCCACCGGCCGGCCTGTATCAGGCTCAGGTTACCTCAGAAAAGATGTATGTCAAATACAACTTTCGTCGGCTGGTTGCGCCGTGCCTTTTCCCCGGGGCCGGGAGTCTGCGCAAGCGCCTCGCGGTTCCGGGTCCGGGTTGGGCCTCATCTTCGGGCGGGATCGCATCCCCGGATCTCCGCCGGTCCGCCCGGCGAACGGAACCCGTGGACGACCTTCCGGGCGCGGAAGGGCGCGCTTGTCTGACGACGGTGTGGTGCGCCGGGGATGGTTTCGGGCCGCTGCGTCCGGTCCCAACGGTGCGGCGATGGGTGGCCTCGATCTCTGGTGCCAACCCCCGCCTCAGCCGGGCGCCAGTGCCTGGTCGAGGTCGGCCATCAGATCCTCCGCGTCTTCGATGCCGACCGAGAGTCGCACCAGGGTGTCGGTGATGCCGAGCTGATGGCGTTCCTCGGGAGAGAGGCGGCGGTGCGAGGTGCGGGCCGGGACGCAGATGAGGCTTTCCACACCGCCGAGGCTCAGGGCCGGCAAAATGAGGTGCAAACGATCCAGCAGCCGATCCACAGCTTGCGGCCGGCGAAGTTCGAAAGACAGCATCCCGCCGAAACCGCGCATCTGCCTTCGGGCCACGGCGTGGTCGGGGTGTTCGGGCAGTCCGGGGTAGTGCACCTGTGCGACGGCCGGGTGGGTTTGGAGGAACCGGGCCAGCCGGAGGGCGTTCTCGTTGTGTCGTTCCATGCGGAGGGCCAGGGTTTTGAGGCCCCGCTCCAGGCGCGCGCAAACCTCGGCGTCGAGCATGCCGCCGTGCAGGGTGGCGACCTGGCGCAGTCGTTCGATGGCGGTCCGGGCCCCCACGACCACGCCCGCGTTCACGTCGCTGTGGCCGTTGAGGTATTTGGTGGCGCTGTGGACCACCAGGTCGAACCCCAGGGCGATGGGATTTTGATTGAACGGCGTGGCGAAGGTGTTGTCGATGGCCGTCGGGATGCCGCGCGAACGTGCGAAAGCCGCCACGGCTGCCAGGTCCAGGCAGCGGAGCAGGGGGTTGGACGGCGACTCGACGTAGATCAAGCGGGTTTCCGGCCGGCAGGCGTTCTGGATTTCCGCCTCGGTGCGGGCCAGGCTGAAGGAGATCCCCCAGCGCGGCAGTTGTTGGGTGACCAGTTCCCACGTGCCGCCGTAAAGGTCGGCTTGGAAAACGGCGTGGTCACCGGACCGGAGGTGAGCGGCCAGGAGTGTGGTGATGGCGGCCATGCCGGAGGCAAACACCAGTCCTTCCTCGGCCCCCTCGAGGGCGGCCACTTTTCGCGCCACGACCTGTTGGTTCGGGGTGTTGAAGTATCTCGGGTAGATGTTCCGGCCGGTGGGGTGGGGGAAACGATGGGCGGTGGAGGGAAAGATGGGCGTGCAGGCGCCGCCGGTGACGGAATCCAGGTAGGTTCCCGCGTGGACACAGCGAGTGGAGAATCCGCGATGAGAGAGTTCGGAGTCGTTCATGATGTCTGGTCAGGCGAGTTGTCGGCGGGGGTGGAGGCAGACGGTTCCGGGCACCATCCGTCCCACGCGCCGAACTCGGGGCAGCACGATCCGGCGACATCCAGGCAATCGGGGCAAAGCCGGTGATCGCCCATCCGGATGGCGCCGTAGCGGCCGCAGTGTTCACAGGTATCTGCCGGGTCGGCACGAGCCGGTTCCGGCGGCTGGCTTGGTGGACGATGCGGGTTCTCGTTCATGGTTGGGGACTTTTGGGGCGCTTCGAGCGGGCGCCGGTGGGGCGATGCCCGGAGGAGGTCTTGCCGGGGCTGGAACGGGTTCCGGCGGTGGGTTGGCCTCCCGGGGCGAGACCTTGTTTGGGATCCGACGGAGAGGCCACCTTGTCTTCGAGAAGCAGCTCGCGAAGCACGACGGCCTGGTTGTGCACCGGGTCGCGTGCGGCATAGAGGAGCGTGACCGGACCGCGGGCGGCGGCCGCCCGCAGCACCGCCAGTGCGTCGGACTTTCCGGCCAGTTCCTCTCGGTAGCGTCGGCGGAACTCGGCCCAGCGCGACGGGTCGTGGCCGAACCAGCGGCGCAACGCATCGCTGGGCGCCAGTTCCCGGAGCCAGCCGTTCAGCCGGAGACTCTCCTTGCTGACGCCCCGCGGCCACAGGCGATCCACCAGGAAACGCGTCCCGTCCCCGGGTTCGGGTGGCTCGTACACGCGTTTGGTGCGGATGTCCATGTCGAGGCGCGGCTCTGTTTTTCCGTCGCTCTTTGCCGGCACGCGCCCGTGAGGGCGGGCACGGGTTTCGTTGTCGGTGAACATGGCCAGGGCAAAAGTGCATGTCAAATACATGTTTGACGTTGGAGGGAACCGGCCCCCGTGGTAGAGTGGCCTCGCTCATGCACGTAAACAGGTTCACGGATTACGCGGTGCGGGTGCTGATGATGGCGGCCGTGCGCGCGCCGGCTCTGGTGACGGTGGGCGAGGTGTCGGAGCGGTTCGGGATTTCGCGTCATCACCTGACGCGTGTGGTGCATCGTCTGGGTCGGGCGGGCTATTTGACGACGGTGCGCGGCGTGGGAGGGGGATTCACCCTGGGCCGGCCTGCGGATCGGATCTTCCTGGGTGAAGTGGTGCGGCGTTGTGAAGCGGATGAGTCGGTCATTCGGTGCGTGGACGGTCCGGGGCGGCCCTGCTGCCTCCTGCCGGGCTGCCGGTTGAAGAGGGCGCTGGATGAAGCGGCATCGAAGTTCTTCGAGACGTTGGACCGGTACACGCTGGCGGACCTGGTGGACAAGGGGCTCAGGGATCGTCTGGGCAGCCGCTCCGAGACTTCGCCGGGCGGCGGTGCGAGGCTCCTGCCTGTTGTCCGGGCGCGTTCACGCGGGGCTGCCGGCACCGGAAAGCCGGTGTCCGAGCCGCGGCGCGCGGGGAAACCTCGAGCGGTCTGAAGGTCCGGCAGGGCGCGCGGGTCGACGGGCTCCGGCAGCCGCGCTTCAACTTTGCGGGTGGCGTGGCCATGTCGCCGCACGACTGCCTCATTCCCTGGACCACGTCTCGTAAAAGAACACTTCGTCACGCGGATGAGGCGTCTTGGGACCCGGCTGCCGGGCGGGCCAGCCGAGCCCGTAGATCGCGACGACGCGAAACCGGTTGGGCACGGCCAGTACGGCGCGGACATGCGATTCACGTCTTTCCGACTCGACGGGATCCTCGGAGTGATACACGGCGCCCCAGGCCATGCCGAGTCCGAGGTCCGTGGCGGCCAGCCAGAGGAAGGCTCCGGCAATGGTGGCGTCCTGGAGCCAGTATTTGCTCGCGCCCGGCTCGGCCACGACCACGATTCCCAGCGGTGCCTGCCGGAGCCAGGCCGTCCAGGGCGTGGTTTCACTGAGCCGATCCAACCGCTGCCGATCCCGGACGACGATGAATCGCCGGGACAGCGTGTGGTTTCCCGTGGGCGCCAGATAAAGCGCTTCTTCGAGTTGTGCTTGGAGATCGGGAGGGATGGGGTCGGCCGTGAAAGCCGTGATCTCCCGGCGTTTTCGAATTGCGTCGAGCGTACTCATCGTCTGGTTTGCTTCCCGCGGCGCGCCGCCAGTGCACCACTTGCCCCGACTCGGCGGCGGGGCCGCGGAGAGGGTTTCCCGGTCGGAGCGATCCGCCGTGCGGGCAGGTTCAGATCTCCGGCGCCCCGGGCCGCCCGATGTGGGGCTTGTCCGCGGTGTTTACTAGGCCAGGGTGCGCGGTGCGACTTTGTCGCGTGTTTCGCTTTCCAACAATGCGCGAGAAAAGATGTATGTCAATAACATGTTTATCGGGGGTGATGTTGCAGTGTGGGAGGACCTCGAGCGGGCGGATGGGGAGCGGGAAGAGACGACCGGTTTGGTCAGACGGGAGGGCGACCGCCGTAGCGAGACCATCCGCACGGCTCTCGGGTTTCCGACCGGCGGGAGGGTGAGGTCGGATCAGGTGGCGGGCAGTTGGTTTCTGTCAGATCGGGGCAACGGTTGCGGGGAGGGTGGAGGCGTGGGCTGACGGGATTTCCGGCTCCGGTTGGGGAGCGGGTTCTCAACGGGCGCGGATTGGTTCCGGACGGAGGCGGTTTGGACCGGCGGGGTGGGATTCTGGCGGGGCCGGGCGTCAGGGTGGCCGGCACCGGCCGGTCCGGGTTCTGAAAGCGCCGGGGCGTGCCGGGTGCGGAGGGCAGATGTGGCCGGGCGTCCGGTCTGAGTGGTCCGGGTTCCGCCCTTGGCGTCCGGTGTGCGGTCCGGGAGGTGGGGCGGTGACGGTTGCAGAGGGTTTCAAAAAGGTATTGCGCGGGGGCGCGCACCTGCTACATTGCGCGTCCGCTTTCGAACGGAGCGGAGAACACTTGGGCGAATTTGCAACACACTGTTCTTTATGCCAGTACAACGGATTCGGATTCGATTGAAGGCCTATGACCACCGGGTCATCGACAGCTCGGCGCGCGAGATTGCCGAGACGGTCAAACGGACCGGTGCCCGCGTGGCGGGGCCCATTCCCCTGCCCACCAAGATCGAGCGGTGGACGGTGCATCGGTCGCCGCACGTGGACAAGAAGTCCATGGAAACCTTCGAGCAGCGGACCCACAAGCGGCTCATTGACATCATCGAACCCACCGCGCGCACGGTGGATGAACTGAAAAAGCTGAACCTGCCCGCCGGGGTGGACATCACAATCAAGATCTGACCGGCCCGGCTCACAACCTTTTTGTCACGGATTGGCTTATGATCGGTCTCATCGGCAGAAAACTCGGCCAGACACGGATTTACGACGCCAACGGCGTTCTCCAGCAGGTGACGATCGTGCTGGCCGGACCCAACCGGGTGCTGCAGTGCAAGACGAAGGAGACGGACGGCTACAACGCCGTGCAACTGGCCTTTGGTGATCAGAAGCTGCAGCGGCTCAACAAGCCCCTCCTAGGGCATTTGAAGAAGTACGGTGTGGCGGTGCCCGAGGGGGAGAGCCGGCAACCGGTGCTGCTGACGGCGGTGCGCCGGATTCGTGAGTTCCGGGACTTTTCGCTGCCCGTGAAGCCCGGTGACCTGATCGGGCCGGGGATTTTTGCCCCGGGGGATTACGTGGACGCCATTGGCATCACGAAGGGGCGCGGGTTCGAGGGTGTGGTGAAGCGCCATGGGTTCCGCGGGGGTGACGCCTCGCACGGGGCCAAGGGCTGGCACCGGCGGCCGGGTGCGATTGGCCAGCGTTTGTTTCCCGGGACGGTGCGTCGCGGGATGCGGATGCCGGGCCACATGGGTCAGGTGCGCCGGACGGTGCAGAATCTGGAGATCCTGCAGGTGCGGGAGCAGGAGAATCTGTTGCTGATCAAGGGCTCCATTCCCGGGGCGAACGGGGATTATGTGATCATTCGCGAGGCGAAGAAGCGGCCCAAGGGTACGGTGCGCGGCAAGTGTGCCGTGCCGGCCGGGGCCGCTGCGGAGGCCAAGCCCAAGAGCGCAGCGAAGAAAACCGCCAAGAAGTAGGCAGTCTAAGAGGTAGCTCTGTCCCATGAAACTCGTCGTCAAAGACACTCTGGGCAAACCGCAGGGGGAACTCGAGGTGACCTTTCCGTTGGTGGAGGGGATGCGCGGCACGCAAGCCGTGCACGATGTGGTGGTGGCGCATCTGGCCAACCGTCGCCGGGGAACCGCCTGTACCAAGACCATGGGCGAGGTGGCCGGCACCGGGAGGAAGCCGTGGCGCCAGAAGGGCACCGGCCGGGCGCGTGCGGGTTCGTTCCAGTCGCCCCTGTGGCGGGGTGGCGGCGTGGTGTTTGGTCCGAAGCCGCGTGATTTTTCCCTCAAGGTCAACGCCAAGACCAAGCGTCTGGCGTTGCGTAAGGCGTTGACCGAACGCCTCAAGGCCGGCGACGTGATCGTGGTGGACGAGCTGTCGCTGCCCAACCACAAGACCCGCAACTTCCTCAACGTTCTCAAGACACTGGAGGTCAGGGGCACGGTCCTGGTGGTGGCCAGTCCGCCCGATGAAAACCTCCTGCTGGCTTCGCGGAACATCCCGTTTGTGGAAGTAACCACGGGGGAGAATTTGCACACGTATGACGTGTTGCGGCCGGACACGCTGCTGTTTACGCGGGCGGCGTTCGAGAAGGTGCAGGAACGGCTGCGCGAGGAGGACTGACGAGGATCGGGGCCGGTCATACCCCGGCCCGCAACCCTGTGCATAAGCCATGAACAGCTTTGAGATAGTCAAAACGGTGCGTCTGACCGAGAAAGGCACGCGTCAGAGCGAGAAATACAACCAGTACACCTTCGTGGTGGACAAGCGGGCCAACAAGTACGAGATCAAGAAGGCCGTCGAGGAGCTTTTCAAGGTCAAGGTGGTGCGCGTCAACACCATGAACGTGCGCGGCAAACTGCGCCGGCAACGCACGAATCAGGCCGGCAAGTCACCGGACTGGAAGAAGGCGATTGTCACGTTGAAAGAAGGCGACAAGATCGTGCTGACGTGAGGGCCACCCGGGGCATGGTGTCCCGGAGGCCGATGTGATCTCCATCTTTTGGTGCCCGATCCGGTGCGGATCGGGCGCTTTTTTTGCATTCCAGAGATCAGGTGCGTTCCGGGTGCGGGGCGACTCGGCCCTTGTGGTTTCGCCGTTGCCGGATTCGACGGGCGGGGTATCGTCTGCTTGTGACGCCCGTGCGCATTTTGATTGACGGTTACAGCCTTCTGCACCAGTGGCCGGAGGTGGCTGCGGGGCGTCCCCGGCACTCCGCGCAGGCGCGGGAGGAGCTCATCCGGATTCTGACCCGCTATCAGGATGCCACGGGCACGCCCGTGACCCTGTTCTTCGATGCGCGGTACCGTCGCGGTCCGGCCCCGCCGCGGGACGGGGCGGGCATCGAGGTGATCTATTCGGCACCGGGACAGACTGCCGACGCCCTCATCGAACGGACCGCGGCGCGTTTGGTGGCCTGGGGCGAGGTGTTGGTGGTGACCGAGGACCTCGCAGAACGGCAGACCGTCGAGGCGTTTGGAGCATGGACGTGGTCGTGCGAACAATTCATCCGCCATGTGCGGACGGCGTTGGCAGACGAGAGGGCGGAGCTGGAACGGCTCAACCGGCGGGAGCAAACCCGCTTCCGCAATCGCCGATGAAACCGGCGTCTCGGGTCCGCTTCGTCGTGGGTGTCTGCCGGCGGGCTGTGTGGTGGGTGCGCCTGCTTTTGCTCGGGGTCGGCATGGCAGCGGGCGGCGGGATGCTCTGCGCTGCCGAGGCGGGTCCGCAAGAGGGGCGGTGGCTGCTGGCCATCGAGACGTCGGCGGACATGGCCCCGCGGCGCGAAGGACTCCTGGCGACGTTGGAACAGCTTTTCCGATCCGGCTTGGATCAGCGTTTGCGGCCCGGCGACACGATCGGGGTGTGGACGTTTCATCACTCGGTCATCACGGGCCAGTTCCCCCTGCAGACCTGGCAACCGGAATCGGGACCCGACATGCTGCGGCTGCTGCGGGCCTTTCTGGAATCCCGGTCCTGGGAACATCATGGCGAGCCCGGCGTGGTGTTTCCTCTTGCCGAGACCGTGTCTGCGAACTCGGCGCGGTTCAATCTGATCATCCTTTGCAGCGGCGAGCGTGACCTGGTAGGGACGCCGTTTGACGCGGCCGTCAATGAGGCACTTCGGCGCATCCGGCGCGAACAACGGCGCAACCGCCAGCCGGTGGTGCTGGTGTTCCGCGCCGAGCAAGGCCGATGGATCGCTCATGTGGTGGGACAACCGCCGTGGTGGATTCGAATTCCCGAAACTCCGGGCGACCGTCAACCGCCTCCGGCGGCCGGTGCAGCAACCGTCGGGCGGACGCCGACGAACGGCCTGCCCCCAGCCCCGCACGCAGATGCGGCGGTCACTGCGTCACAAACGTTGGCCGACTCCCGGGGCGGTGAACGTGAGTCGGCTTCTCCACCGGCCGGGCGCGGCGATCAACCGCACGCGGACGCTGCGGCGACCGGACCCAGCCGGGTGACGACTCAGGCGCTTGCGCAGGCGACACTCTCCCTTGCAAACGCGCGGTCTTCGGCGGGCCCCACCCCGGAGCCGGAGGAGCATGAACCGCCGATCCCTCCCCGGCCCGTGCCGGCTCCCGAACCGGCTGCACGAACAAGCGAAGACCATGCGCAGAGTTCCGCCGACCGGGTCCAGCCCGGCAAGGGTCCGACGGGCCCTTCCGTGCCGGCAACCGGTCCAAGGGTGCATGCGAGGGCGGAAGGAGCGGATGCCGCCGTGTCCGGCGAATCCGGCCCGGCTTCCGGGCCGATCGTGCGGATCGGACCGGACGAAGCGCGGTCGCAAGCCCGCCTTTCGACTGCCCCGCCGGCAGATCCGGGCAAGGTCGCAGCGGAGAATGCTGCGGAAGTCCGTGAGTCCACGGCCGGGATCGGTCCGGCTGCGTCCGCGGTGCCTATGGCCGGTCGGGTCGAGAGAGACACTCCTGGTGCCCGAACGGGTGCGGCGCCTGCCATCAACGAATCGCCCGAACCTGGCTCAGCGGAAACGAACAGCCGCGATGGATCCGCCCGCGGAGCCTTGGAGTCGCCGTCTCAGGGACCGGGCGCGGATAAAGGACGCACGACGCCGGAGGGCGTGGCTTCCGCGGCCGCACAACTGGCCGAGGTCCCGCCGGCCGGGAGCGGGGGCAGTTCCCGAACATGGTTTTTGGGGGCGGGGGTGTTGTGCCTTGTGGCGGCGGGGGTGTTGCTGGGATGGTTCCGCCTGCGCCGCGGTCCGGCGCGGGGCAGTCTCATCACCGAATCGCTCGATCGCCGTCCTCCTCTGGAACCTCCCGCCGCGGGAACCTGACACCGGCCCGGGGCGGGGTGGGCTGCGTGGGGCGGTTAAAAACCGCGGCCGGAGCCGGAAAATGTGCTTTTTCAGGCCGGCCAGACGCATACGCTGGCCACGGGTACGGATGGCAAGACCGACCGACTCTCTCGCCTGCGGGGGAGGGGTGGGCGGTTCCACCCTGCCTGCGATCCAAGTCCTGCAACTGACAACCATGAAAGAACTCGCCATGAGGAAGCCGTTGGGATGGGATTCGTTGCCTCTGCTCGTTCTGAACGCGGGGTGTGCCGTGTTGCTTTGCCTGGCCGCGGGCTGTTCGAGCACTGTGTGGCGTTCGACCGGTACGTCGGGGCCGGTTCAGGTCACCGGCCTGCGGTGCGAGTATCAGGCGGAGCCGTTGGCCGTTCAGGTGCCGTGTCCGCGGCTGAGCTGGCGACTGGAGGCCCCGGAAGGCACACGCGGGGTGCGACAAACGGCGTGGCAGGTTCTCGTGGCTTCGCGCGAGGAGTTTTTGGAACGCGACGTGGGCGACCTGTGGGACAGCGGCAAGGTGCCGGGGGACCAGACCCTCCATGTCGAATACGGCGGTCGTCCACTGCAATCGGCGCAGACGGTCTTTTGGAAGGTCCGTGCCTGGGATCAGGATGGACACGTCACGTCGTGGAGCCGGCCGGCCCGATGGACGATGGGCCTGTTGGAACCGACGGATTGGAAGGCGCAGTGGATCGGTTTCGATGCCGAGCCGGAGCGGGAACCCTGGCAGGCAGCCCTCGACGCGGCGCTGAACCTCGATGACGCCGTCTGGGTTTGGCTGCCCGGCAGCCGTGCGGGTGATCAACCGCCTGGCGAGGCCTACTTCCGACGGCAGTTCCGGACGCTTGACGGCCAGCCGATGCGCCGGGCGGTCATGGTGATCGCAGCCGACGATGCCTTCACCCTCTTCGTGAACGGTCGTGAAGCGGGTCACGGATCGAACTGGCGCCGGATGTACACGCTGGATCTGACCGACCGGATCCGGCCCGGGACGAACGTGCTGGCGATTCGGGCGCGCAATGGCGGTTCGAACCCCACTCCGGCCGGCCTGTTGGGGCGGCTGGTGCTCGTGTACGAAAACGGCGCCACGCAGGTCATACCCGTGGACGGTTCGTGGCGCAGCAGTGCCCGTGTGTCTGGCGATTGGGCGACGGCTTCGGAAGAGCCGGCCGATTGGCAGCCGGCTGCCGAGATCGCGCGTTATGGTGAGGCACCGTGGGGTCGGGTGCCACGCAGCGAGCCGCGCATGGGCCCGGCGGCTTACCTCCGCAAATCGTTCATCGTGAGCAAAGAGGTCCGGCGCGCGGTGCTGTTCGCCTCCGCCCTCGGGGTGTACGAGCTTCATCTCAATGGCCGGACTCCCGACCGCGACGTGTTGTCGCCGGGCTGGACCGACTACCACAAGCGCGTGCACTACCGCGGCTATGACGTGACGGGCCTTTTGCGCAGGGGCGAGAACGTTGTGGGGGCGATCCTGGGCGATGGCTGGTATGCCAGCTACCTGGCCTTCACCGGCCGCCGCCACTACTATGGCGAACGCACCCGTTTCCTGGCGCAGTTGCACATCGAATACCGCGACGGCTCGACCGAACTGGTGGTGACGGACGGGAGTTGGAAGGGCGCGCATGGTCCGATTCGCGAGGCGGACCTGTTGATGGGCTGCGTGTACGATGCGCGGTTGGAGATGCCCGGGTGGGACGCTCCCCGGTTTCGGGACGAGGGTTGGCGTGCGGTCACCGTGGACACGAATGTGCAGGTGCTTTTGACGGCCCATCCGGGGCCGCCCGTTCGCCGCATCGAGGAGCTTCCGGCCCTCAAGGTCACCGAGCCCAAACCCGGCGTGTACATTTTCGACCTCGGCCAGAACATGGTCGGCTGGGTGCGCCTGCGTGCCGGCGGCCGGCCGGGACAGAAGGTCGTGGTTCGACATGCCGAGATGCTCAATCCGGACGGCACCCTTTACACGGAAAACCTGCGCGCGGCCCGTGCGACAGACACCTACTACCTGGCCGGTCCCGAGCCCCGTGCGTACGAGCCGTACTTCACCTTCCACGGGTTCCGCTACGTGGAGGTGACCGGGCTGGAGGAACGCCCGCTGCCGGCCGACGTGACCGGCATCGTGGTTCATTCCGACCTGGCCCGAACCGCCGGGTTCGATTGCTCCGAGCCTCTGGTGAACCGGCTCGTGCTCAACACCGTCTGGGGCCAGAAAGGCAACTTTCTGGACGTCCCGACGGATTGTCCCCAGCGGGACGAGCGGGCCGGCTGGACCGGTGACGCCCAGGTCTTCATGAAGACCGCCTGCTACAACATGGATGCGGCGGCTTTTTACACCAAATGGCTCGTGGACCTTTGTGAGGATTCCCAGCGGGAGGACGGTGCGTTTGGCGACGTGGCCCCGCACATCAACGTGGTGGGGTTCGGCAACACCGGCTGGGCCGACGCCGGCCCGATCTGCAACTGGCAAATGTGGCGGATGTACGGGGACACGCGGGTGCTGGAACGCCATTATCCGGCGCTGCAGCGGTACATGGACTATCTGGAGCGGACCAGCACCAATCATGTCCGCGGCACGGGCGCCTACGGCGACTGGCTCCGGCTGGCCGGCCCGCAGCACTCGGAGGTGATCGGCACGGCCTATTACTTCTACACCACACGCGTGATGGCCGAGATCGCCGCGGCGCTGGGCCGCACCAACGACGCCGCGCGTTACGCGCAACTGGCCGGGCGAATCGGCACGACCTTCGTGCAGCGGTTCATCCAGCAGGACGGCCGCATTGTGGACGGCCGGGGCGAGACCGGTCAGACGTTCTACGCGCTGGCCTTTGGACTGGGGTTGGTACCCGAGTCCATGAAGGAAAAGGTGGCCCGGGCGTTCGTTAAGACGGTGGAGGAACAGGACTGGCACCTGGCCACGGGATTTCTGGGGACGCCCTTTGTGCTGTTTGCGCTGGAAAAGGCCGGTCATCCGGAACTGGCCTGGCGCATGGTGCTCAACAAGACCTATCCCTCGTGGTTGCAACAGGTGATCTGGGGCGCCACCACCATGTGGGAACGCTGGGACGGGTGGACTCCGGATCGCGGCTTCCAGGATCCGGGCATGAACTCCTTCAATCACTACTGGCTCGGCTGCGTGGCCGAGTGGTTGTACAGCCGGGCCGCGGGCATCGACACCGACGGCCCCGGGTTTCAAACCATCCGGATTCGACCGCTGATCCCGCGTGCGGGAGAGGGATTGGATCGCGTGTCCGCCTCCTACGATTCCATCCGCGGCCGGATCGAAAGCCGATGGCGTCTGGACGGCAAACGGCTGGAGCTGGAGGTGCTCGTGCCGCCCAACACCACGGCGTTTGTGCACGTGCCGGCGCGCGATCCCGGCCTGGTGCGGGAGAGCGGCAAACCGGTGGCGCAGGCACCGGGCGTGGAGGTGCAGGGCCGGTCGGGAGACGAGCTGGTGCTCCGTGTGGGCTCGGGCCGGTACCGTTTCACCTCCGAGCTCTGAAGGCCGGACCGGCCACTTCAGCATGGATCCGGGTGTCCCGCTCGTGGACCCCAACCGGGATCTTGTGGCCGCGTGGGCGGGTGCGCCGTCTGTGAGCGGCGCCGTTTCTCAGTCCCGCACCGGCCGGTGCCTCAGATCTCCGGCAGTTTCCAGGGTGGCCGATAGGGTTTGGAGACCCAGTGCGCCAGTTCGGCGTCGAGGATGCGTTCGGTGTCCGGGTCCCAGCGGATCACTTTGCCGGAACGGATGGCGATGTTGCCGAGGTGACAAACCGTGGCGGAGCGGTGGCCCACTTCCACGTCGCAAATCGGCAGGTTGCGCGTGCGGATGCAGTCCAGCCAATTCTGGTGATGGTTCCGGCTTTCGTAGACGCGCAGGTCCTTGTCGCCGATCGGTTCTTCCAGGATTTCCTCCGGCCAGGTGGCCAGGGCACCGCGGTTGATGTAAAGCAGGCCTTTTTCGCCCTCGAAGATGCACCCGGTGAACTCGTCCTTGCCGTTGAGGATGAAGCGGGCCTCTTTTTCGCGGCCGGGCAGCAGGTCCTTGATTTCGGCGCGCGGGCTGCGGCATTCGACGACCACGCCGTTGGCGTAGCGATAGGTCACCGAGAAGGCCACCGGTACCTCGAACCGCTTTTCCGGATCGTATTCGCCCGTGCCGCGGATCTCGACGGGGCCGGAGCCGTCCATGCCGAGTCCCCACTGGGCGATGTCGAGGTGATGGGCGCCCCAATTGGTCATTTGGCCGCCGGAGTAATCCCAGAAAAAGCGGAAGTAGTAGTGGACGCGGTGTTTGTTGTAGGGGCGCCACGGGGCCGGGCCGAGCCAGAAATCGTAATCGAGCTCGGGCGGGGGCTCCGAGTCGGGGACGGGCGGTTCATTGGTCCAGTTGACGCCGGTCAGGCCCACGAGGACGCGTTTGATCCGGCCGAGGCGCCCGTTGCGGACCAGCTCCACGGCGCGGCGGAACCGCGTGTCGGATCGTTGCTGGCTGCCGGTCTGGAGCACGCGCCCGGTGCGCCGGGCGATGGCGCGCATCACCCGGCCCTCGTGAATGGTGAGGGTGAGCGGCTTTTCCACGTAGACGTCCTTGCCGGCCTCGCATGCATGGATGGCGGGCAGGGCGTGCCAGTGATCGGGCGTGCTGATGCAGACGGCGTCGATGGATTTGTCCTCCAGCAGCCGCCGGTAGTCCGAGTAAACGGCGGGATTGCGGCCGGTTGCCTTCTCGACGGCACGCCGGGCGTTCTCCAGGTGATTTTTGTCCACGTCGCAGACCGCCACCGCGTTTTTCATGAGGGCGCGGAGGTTGCTCATTCCCTGGCCGCCGGTCCCGATGAATCCCACCCGGATGAGCTCCGAGGGATTCTGACCCGTGGCGGCCTTGGTGCGGTTGAGGAAGATGTTCGGCAAGGCCAGTCCCGCAGCCACACCCAGCGAACCTTGTCCAGCGGCTTTCAGGAACTGACGACGGCTCAGACTTCGCCCGTTCTTCATGGAGCCCTTATGCAACCAGAATCCTGCCGAGTCAATCGAACGAATGGCCGAGTTTTTGCCGAATCTCTTGCGATCCCCGCCGCGAACGGATCGGGCCCGGCCCCACAGGGGGCGGTTTGGCCGGGTGGACCAGGCGACCCCACCGGGGCCACCGGTGTGATCGAGTCCGGAGCGGGCCGGGGGTTCGTTCTTCCGATCGCGGGCCGGTGCGGACTCCTGCCCGTAATGCTGGTGGCTTGGTCCCGACCGTGTGGGTTCAGGGTTTGCCGGCCGGTTTCATCCAACCGTGCATCGCCAGCCAGTCGGCGAAACGTTCGATCCAGCGGTCGCTGGGCAGGTTTTGTTTGCGCATGCCGAAGCCGTGTCCGCCGCGCTCGTAGAGGTGGAGTTCGGCGGCGTGGCCGGCCCGGGTCCAGTCCTGGTAGAGCTCGACGCTATGCGGCGCCAGCCGGAGCGGATCGTCCGTGGCGGCCAGGATGAAGAGGGGCGGCGCGTCCGCGGGCACACCTTTCTCCCGCGGCACCCAGTGGTACGCGAGATAGATCGGTGCGACGAAGTCGGGCCGGCTGGTGGCGTCATAGTTGTAGGCCACCGACGTGGCCACGGTGCCGCCGGCGGAGAACCCCATGATGCCGATGCGCCGGGGATGGACCTTGTATTCCGCGGCATGCTGGCGCACGTGCCGGATGGCGGCCAACCCGTCGGCCAGCGCCAGTTTCACCACCGGCGCCACCACCTGGTCGAGTGGTCCGCGCGTCATGATTTCGCGGGTGGGATCGTCCGTCTCGCATTTCACCAGGCGGTACTTCAGCACGAAGGCGGAGACACCCCGGGCGGCCAGCCAACGGGCCACGTCGTGGCCCTCGCTGTCAATCGAAAGAGCGAAGAACGCGCCACCGGGGCAGATGATCACCGCGGTACCGTTGGCCTGGGACGGATCGGGGGCGAACCAGGTCAGTGTGGGGCGCGACACGTTGAAAACGATGCGGGTGTTCCAGAGGTTGGACACGCTTTCCCGCTCGGTGTGGGTCCAGTCTTCCGAGCCGGGAGCAGGGCCTTCGTAGAGGGGAATCACCTTCTCCTGTGCAGCCAGCGTGCCGGCCGCCAGGCCGATTGTCCAAAGCCATCGTTGCCACATGGGTCGGACCTTTCTCCTGGGATTCAAGCCGTGCCGGGGCCCCCGTTGCCGATCCGGGTTTGCCGCCCGGCGACCTTGGGCCATTGAATCGCGCGTGCGGTCCGGAGGCCACTCCAAATTCGGTTCCACGTGGGAAGCCGTCGGAGGAGGTGAACCCCTTGGCGCCTTCAGGGAGCCGCGGGCTCAGGTTGGAGAAGATATCGCCGGATCAGTTCCCAGGCTGCGCGGTCGCAGGCCTGTTCGGCCCGGGGTCCGCCGGCGTTGCACGCCACCACCAGGCCGAAATCCCGCGCCGGCGCCATCCAGATCACGGCGAAGAAAGTGGTGTTGGACCCGCTATGAGTGAGCGCATTTCCACCGGCCCAGTCGCGGTGAACCACGATCCAGCCCAGCGCATGCGTGTCGTCGCCGACCGGCCGGTGCAGGCGCTCGAACACGTCCCGTGGCAGGAGAGGTTCCACGCCCCGGGCACCCCGCATATGGAAGGCCACATACCGGACCAGATCCGGCAGCGAGCTGTGGACGGCTCCTGCCGGCGCAATGGCGGGGGGATTGTCCGCGCGCGGGCCGGGCGGGACGGGGCGAAACGTGTCGCCTTCGGGGATGTGGCCCCAGGGTTGATCTTCGCGACCCGGCCGGGCGGGTGGACCGAATCCGGCCGAGGTCATGCCCAGGGGTTCGAAGAGTTCCTTGCGGATGAGCGTTTCCCAAGGGGTATCGGTTACCTGCTCGAGCATGGCGCCGGCAAGGGCATACCCCGCGTTGGAGTAGAGAAAGCGGGATCCGGGCGGAGCGACGGGCGGGCGGGCGGTCACCTCTTCCAGCAGGATCATGCGTTGAACGCGCGGAGGGTTCGTCAGGCCCCACAGCCGGGTCCAAAGGCCGCCCTCGTCCAGGGAGGCGGGCACACCGCCCCGATGGGCGAGAAGCTGTAACAGCGTGACGTCACGATATGCAGGGTCGAATCGCGGTGCCAGGTCGGGAAAAACCTCGGCCAGCGTGGTCTGCCACCGGAGCTTGCCCTGCGTCACCAACCGTCCCGCCAGTGTGGCGGTCATGGATTTGGTGAGCGAACCGAGGTGGTATTTGTCTTTCGGGGTCACGTGGTTCCGGCCTCCGGCCTTTCGGAGGCCGGTGGCCCCGAGGGCCACACAACGGTCCTGCATGACGACGGCCGCGGCCAATGATGGCAGACCGGCCCTTTGGCGGATGGGTTCGAGCACGGCCTCGCAGTCTTCCGGCTTTGGAGAGGGCGATTCTTTCTCCGCTGTGGCGCAGAGCGCCGGAAACGCAAGCAACCAGCCGGCCATGAAAGCCCGAGCTGCTGCGGGCCGCGGCGTCCTGCGCTCGGATGACAACCGGGTAGGCATGACTCGAGCCTGCGGGTGGCGAGCTTCCGAGGCAACTCACAAGCGCGGCATGGGGACGGTGAGCCCCTGGGGCGATCGCGGGCCCGGCTCATGAGTGCCGCACGCCTGTCGGCACCATGCCAGGGGCAACCGGGTGCGCCAGGAAACGGACCGACCAGACTCCGGGAATGAGATCCTGCGGAGAAAGGCAGGTATTCGCAGAGGCGCCCTCGGGCGTGAACGCTTCCGGATGCGCCTGGCAGGGTGTGGGGATCCTTGGGGCGGCGTACGGTTGAAGCGCTGGTGAGCCGGGGAATGGAAGAGGCACGATGGAAGAGGCGGGCGTCAGGATTTCCGGACGCCCGCCCTTGGCGGACCGGTCGAAACGGGTTTGTGCGCCGGAGCGGCTTGGGACTGTCAGCGGACACGGTCCGCTGCGCGTTCCGGGTTTCGGCTGCTTCTTCAGGTGCAGGCCGCGCGTGGAGGCGCTTGCGGCCGGAGCCTGCTGATCAACGCCAGTGCGGCGGCCAGGAAGGGGAGTGTGGAGCCGCTGTCCGGCAGCACGGCTCCCATGGGCCCGCTGACCTGCAGGCCAGTGACCAAGAGGCCGGTCGGGCCCCAGCCATTGTTTACATGGAACTCCAAAGTGTTTTCTCCTGCCACGAGGCCATCCAGCTCGAAATACTGGAGAGATACAAATCCCCAATCATCCCGCCAATGGGCAGTGGCTTGGCCGTTGAGGTAAATGGTCGAGGTGTTGTCCGAAGCCCAGAATCCGCTGAGACGAAACTGAGAAAGGTCCCATCCGCCCGGGTCAAGCCACCAGCGCAACGTGTAAACATACCACCCGGGAGCGTCGTATGGGTAAATGTCGGTCGTCGCAGTGGGGCCCACCCAGGCCGATCCAGCTGGCGGGGTGACCCATGCCTGCCAGTTGGGATCCCCAAAGTGGAACACCACTGGCCGGACGTAGGCGGGTCCGGTGTCGGTGTAAAAAGTCACGCTGTAGTGCGGATCGGGGCTGGTGACCGGCAGGACGTTGCCGGAATCGTCCACACCGGTGTTGTACAGGCCGGTGACCTGCCAGCCTTGCGCGGTCAGCGACGACCATCCGAGGGTCGCGAGGCAGAAGAACCGCGTGGCCGCGGTTGCCGAGGATGTGCCGGGACGTCCGTGAATGTCCCGGGCCATGCTGGGGAGGGCTTGATTCGTTGTTTTCATGGTCCGTTCTGCCGTTTGTGGTTTGCGTTTTTGTGTGGATTCTTGTGACCCGGCGCGCGGCGCCGGAAATCTCATCGCAAATCCCGTGGGTTCCGGAACATTTGCGCTCGCGGTTAATCTCCGCGCTGTCACCGGCTGTTCAGGGATTCACCTCCTTTCGTCCCGCGTTTTCGGATGACGACCTTCGGATTGTGCTGCGCCCTTCGGGTGCCGCGATTCCGGCAGCCGAAAAGGGGGATTGAACCGATTGATGTCTGCTGGCCGGTCAAGCAGGTGCATGGCGGGGTCAATCTGTGTCGCCTGCCTCGGCGAGTGTGAACCGTTTGGGACGCATTGGTCGGAGTTTCCTCTTCGGAGATCCCTTGCAGATTCGGTGCGGAACCTTCTCAGCCTTGAGAGCATTGCCAGAATGGCACGATCGCTCGTGCAGGGTCAAGCGCGGGCTCTGGGAAGAGGGCGGTCCTTCGGAGGGGGCGGCGTGAGGTCCCGGCGTGTGCAGGTGGCGAGGTCTCTGGCGGTTCCGGTTTCGCGTTTGACAGTGCCGGACGGGCGGCTTAGGTTCAGGGTCAGCTTTTCGTATGGCCGAGAACATCCCAAATTTGCCGGGCGGGGCCGTACCTCCGAAGAAGGAGACGGGCAAGGTCCAGCCGAAGAAGGAAACCGTGCGGATCACCTTGCCGCCCAAACCGACGGCCGCGCCGACCATCAAGCTACCCACGTTGCCGCCCGCAGGACCGGGTACCGCGCCCCGGCCGGCCGCGCCCACGCCAGCACCGGCGGCGGCGCCTGCGGCCGCACCGGCTGCTGCTGCTCCTGCGGCGGGTGCTCGGCCAGCCCCGGCAGCCGCTGCTGCTCCGGCGGCGGCCCCTCGCGCGGCTGCCGCCCCTGTGGTACAGCGGGCGCCCGTGGCCCCCGCGGTCTCGGGCGTGGACCAGGGACTGGCCATCGGAGCGATCGTGGCCGGAGTCCTTGCCCTGCTTTCGGTGGTTTATTTGGGATTCCTGCTGCCGCTTGAGTGAGAGGAGCGAGGCAGTGCCCGGCTGGGATTTGAAAGAAGGTCTGGTCTGACCGGAAAGAGAGGATTCGTACAATGGCTTCCCCTTTGATCGTCACGCTGACGGGGCAGAATTTCGAGCAGGAGGTGTTGAAATCGCCCACGCCCATCCTGGTGGACTTTTGGGCCAGCTGGTGTGGTCCCTGCAAGATGATAGCGCCACTTCTGGACGAGCTGGCGGAGGAGTACCAGGGGCGGGTGCGCATCGGGAAGGTGGATGTGGACCAGGAAAGCAACCTGGCAGCAAAGTACGGGGTGCAGGCGATTCCCACGCTGTTGCTCTTCAAGAACGGCGAGGTGATCGGGCAGATGGTGGGGGCCAAGGGCAAGCGCGAGATTCAGGCCCTGATGGACCGCGCCTTGTCGTGAGGACAAGGCTGGCCTGACGGCGGTCCATTTGCGCGCCCGTTCACCAAGGGCCCGAGTCAGAGGACTCCGCCAGTGTCGGTCCTGGTGCCGCAGCGCAGGCGCGGATGCGAGTGAGGTGCCTTTTTCCCTTTGCCTCTCTGCAGGGCCTCCCGTTGTGAGGTATGCGCTTCGTTTGCCGTGCCGCGGCCGGGGATGCCTGGGCTGACCTCGGGTTTCAGCCACCGCCAGGCGGGATTGGTGTCCTTGAGGCCCCAACGGATGCGGTCCTGCAATCAACCAGCGGGGAATGTGCCGGCCCGGGCGTGCCTGTCTAGGTCTGGACCGGCGGGGTACCAGGTGGGTGGAGGTCTGATTTTGGCCTGGGGGCGCGCGTGGCGGGTGCCGTGTCTTCAAGTGGAAGTGCCGCCCGGCTGGTTGCGGGCTTCTTCGAGTTTCTGAAGGTCTTCCTGGAGGAAGCGGGCCACGTCTTTGAAGCGGGACTGGTTGGCCGGGTTGACCGCCATGAGGGTTTGATGGGCTTCGAGGCTGGTGCGGGCCAGCTCGATGCGATCGGTTCCTGCGGCTCCCAGCACGGTTTCGGTGCCGTGGGAAGTGCCGGGGATGGTTCGTGGCTCCTGTATGATGCGGAGGTAATCGGTCACGCCGAGGCCTTCGATGAGCTGGGCGACGCGTGGGGTGGGGTTGAGGAGGTCCACTCCCGCTTCCGGGTCGCCGGACTGGTGGAGTTGGACGCCCAAGCGGCAGAGGAGCCCCAGGAAGGTGCTGTCCAACAGCACGCAATCGCTCAGGTCCACTTTGAACCTGTGGTAGCCTTTTTGGAGGAGGCCGTGGACGAGGGCCTTGAAATCGGGAGCAGCGGTGAAGTTGGCGTGGCCGGTGATGCGGAGCCAGACTTCCCGACCGCTCACCATGACCAGGACCTTGGCTGGCGGCAGACTCATGCGCGGATTGTTGTGGGCGCGGGGCTCGGCGCGGGTCGGCTGCCCGCCATGATGCGGACCAGCAGTCGCTGGAGCAGCAGGTCGGGATCGAGCCGACTGCCGACCAGGGCCCGATTGCATTCCTCCAGGTATTTCATCGCCCGTACCAGCTCGGCGCTTGAGTAGTTTTGCGCGTCGCGGAGGGCCTTGTGCAGGACGAAGGGGTGGATGGCGAGGGGGTTGAGGCGGCGGTCGGTGGGCAGGACTTCGGCGGGGAGTTTTTGGAGACGGGCTTTGAAGGCGGGGTATTCCAGACGGGGGTGGACCCAGCCGCGCTCGGTGAGGTCGCGGGCCAGCAGCATGGCGCGGATCTTGGTGACGAGGCCGTAGAGGAGGCCGATGCCGCTGCGGTCGGTCTCGCCGACGGCTGAGCGGCGTTCTTGTTCGAGGCATCGGAGAGCCCGCGGCAGGTCACGGGCGCCGACGGCGTCGGCCAGTGCGAATGCTTGGGCGGTCCGGTTTCGGACGGTGATGGTTTCGACGTCGGCCGGGGTGATGCGGTTGCGCGGGGCGACGTAGAGGCAGAGTTTTTCGAGTTCGCTTTGCAGCAAGGGCAGGGAGGGCCCGACCTGGCTGACGAACGCAACGAGGGCCTCCTCTTCGATCTCGTATCCGGCGCTGCGAAGGCGATTCCGGATCCAGAGGGCGGCCCGCTCGGGCCAGTCCCGGTCTTCCGGTGTCCAGCCGGTGTGGATTTCGACCTGTCCGATTTGGTCGAGGACCTTGAAGAAGCTGCGTCGGCGATCCACCTTGCCGGCGCTGACGAGCAGGCGCACGCCGCGCCAGTCGAACTGCTGGAGTTCGCGTGCCCAGGCGTTGAGGGCTTCGCTGACGGCCGCGGTGTCCCCTGGGCGTTCGCTGCCCAGGAAGGAGCAGTTGCGCAGCCAGACGACCTTGGTGGAGCCGGGCAAGGGGAGGGTTTGGAGGGCCTCCCGGGTTCGTTCGATCACCGAGACGGCCTCGGCCGCGGTTGCCACCGCGCCGTCGAGGATCTCATCGCCCAGCTGGCGGCCCCCGCCCCAGGCCTCGAAGATTTGACGGGCCCGTTCCTTCACGGTGACGGAATCGTCGCCGCAGACGAGGACGACGGGGGACTGGGGCGTGGCAGGAGCACGCATGGGGAGCGGTCCGAAACCGGTGAGGTTATTCCAGTTCCTCCTGATCGTTGATGCGCTGGAGGTGCTCGCTCATGTCCTCCATTTCATCGAAGAGCTGGCGGGTGACGTACATCGGGGCTTTCAAGGCGACGGCCAGGGCCAGGCAATCGCTGGGGCGGGCATCCAGCTCCACGAGTTTGCGGCCCAGCTCATTTTCCTGCTGGAGGATCAGGCGTGCGTAGAAGGTCTGGTTCTTGAGCTCGGTGATGACGATGCGCTCGACGGTGATGCCGAACCCCTTGAAGATGCTGAGCATCAGGTGATGCGTGAGGGGTCGCTCGGGGACCCGCTGGTGGATGAAGTCACTGATGGTTTTGCCCATCCACGGGTCCACGTTGATGATGAAGACCTTGTCTTCGTTCCCGATGAAAAGGGCGCAACCACTCTGGTTGGGCCAAAGCCCGCGGATCTGCACTGGCACGACCCCGTGCTTCATGGGGTCAACCTAGGCCCTTTGCGGTGAAAAAACAAGCCCGCCAGCCGGCCGGCGGGGCGGCTGATCGCACGGCGTGGGAACCCTGCGCGGAAGTGGCCCGATGCACGGGTGGAGCGGGGCGAGGGGAAGGTGGAAAGGCCGGGCAGAGGAGGCGCAAGGGCCGTGGTTCGAGGCTGCACGGGAGGTGTGCCGGCTGCATGCGGCCGGGGGAAGATTCTCTCCTTGTCCGCTTTCGCAGGGTGCGATTGAATACTGGGCCGGCGGTGCGAATCCGGAACGGCCTGCGGGCCTGCCGCCGGAAGTGTTTCGTGTGACGGATGAGTGACCCGGGCACAGTCGAAGCCGATTTGAAGTCGCGTCGGCGCCGCCGGCCTTCTGCGCCGCCGGTGACCGGGACGGACCGGCTGCCTCCGCACTCGCTGGAGGCGGAGCGGGGCGTGCTGGGGTGCATCTTGTTGTCGCCCAATCCGTGCATGGGCGAGAGTCTGGAGCTGCTGAAGGCGCAGCCGGAGGTGTTTTACGATCCGCGGCATCAGATCATTTACCGGACGCTGATCGAGATGTTCGAGCAGCGTGAGCCGATCGACGTCATCACGCTGCAGCAGCGGTTGAAGGATGCCCCGCCGTGGGACGACGGCCGGCAGGGTGGACCGGTCAACCGGCTGGAGATGGCCGGTGGACTGGCCTATTTGGCGTCGCTGCCGGATGCCGTTCCCTCCGCGGCCAACCTGGCCTATTACGCCAACATTGTTTACGAGAAGTACCTGCTGCGCCGGCTGATCCAGACCTGCACGGGTGTGATTGGCCGCGTCTTCGAGTACGAGGGGAACGTCGAGGAGCTGCTGGACGAGGTGGAGCGGGACATCCTGCGGATCAGCGAGGAGCGGGTGGAAGGCGGCACGGTGCCGATCCGCGAGCTGGTGCGGGATGCGATTGGCAAGATCGAGAAGCTTTACACCCAGAAGGGCATGCTCAGCGGGTTGCCCACCGGGTTTCCCGATCTGGACCGGCTGACGACGGGTTTGCACGGCGGGGAGATGATCGTGATTGCGGCCCGGCCGAGCGTGGGCAAGACCTCGCTGGCGATGAACATTGCCGAGCACGTGGCCATTGACCTGCGGCTGCCGGTGGCGGTGTTCAGCCTGGAGATGACGGCCGAGTCGCTGGTGATGCGGTTACTTTGCTCCCGCGCGCGGGTCAACCTGCGGAATCTGCGCGAGGGGTTCCTGGCCGAACGGGATTTTCCCAAGCTGACGACCGCGGCGGGCAAGCTGGCGGGGGCGCCCCTTTACATTGACGACACCTCGGGGCTTTCGATCCTGCAGTTGCGGGCCAAGGCGCGGCGCCTGGCGCAGCAGCATGGAATCCGGTTGTTCGTCATTGATTACCTGCAACTGCTGCATTCCACCTCGCGGCGGGCCGAGAACCGGCAGCAGGAGATCGCCGACATCTCCAACGGCGTGAAGGCGCTGGCCAAGGAGCTGAACGTGCCGGTGATCGTGTTGAGCCAGTTGAACCGGGACGTGGAAAAGCGCGGTGCGGGGGAGGCGCCGCGGTTGTCGGACCTGCGCGAGTCCGGCGCCATCGAACAGGATGCCGACGTGGTGGGTCTTTTGTACCGGGACACCAAGGGCCGTGAGGACGACGACCCGGCCCGCGATTTCGATCAGGAATCCATCCCTGTCAAGTTGTACATCGCCAAACAGCGGAACGGTCCCACCGGGGAGATTGACCTGGTGTTTCTGCGTCCCTACACGCGGTTCGAGAGCGTGGCCAAGGTGGAGGCCGAGGATCTGCCGCCCGCGCCCTGACCATGCACGCCCTGCTGCGCATTCTTCTGCTGGCCTGTCTGATCGGTTGGACCGTTCCGGTGCACGGGCAACTGGCCCCGTTCGGCCAGCAGGAGCTCAAGGTGGTGCGGGTGGATGTGCGTCATGTGGGTCCGCCGGCCGTCAGTGATGCCATGCTCCGGGCCCACATCCGGGTCAAACCCGGCGACGTCTACCGGCCGGCGGCCGTGGACGAGGACATCCGGAGCCTCTATGCCACCGGCCAGTTCTACAACGTCCGCGTGCTGGCGGAGCGCACCGAGGAGGGGCTGGTGCTGACCTACGTGGTACAGGGGAATCCGCGCCTGACGGAGATCCGGTTTCGGGGCAACACCAAGTTCAGCGATGCGCGGTTGCGCAAACGGATCAGCTCGCAGGTGGGCCAGCCATTGATCGAGCGCAAGCTCTTCACCGACAGCCAGGAGATTCAGAAGCTTTATCAGAGCAAGGGTTATCCCAACACGCGGGTGCAGTACGTGGTCAACATTGACGAGGCGGCGGGGCGCGCCTCCGTCACCTTCGAGATCCAGGAAAGTCCGAAGATCAAAATCGAGCGGGTCGAGTTTGTCGGTGCGCGTGCCTTCCCGGAGCGGGTGAGTTTCTGGGGCCGGCTGTTCCGGCCGACGCGGAAGGGCCTGGCCCAGGTGATCAAGACGCGACGGCACTGGATGTTCTCCTGGCTGACCGGCAGCGGCTATTACAAGGACGAGGAACTGGACGAGGACCGGGAACGGCTGGCCGAGTTCTACCGGCAGCACGGCTACATTGATTTCGAGATCCGGGACGTGAAGCTGGAATATCCCCGGCCGGACCGCATGATCGTGCGATTCGAAATCTTCGAGGGACAGCCGTACAAGGTGGGCAGCGTGCGGTTCGTGGGCACGACGTTGCTGCCGACCAACGCGGTGGCGCCGGACTTCAAACCGGATCCGAAGCCGCCCTCGGACACCGAGGCGCGCCGGCTCTGGTACGATACGCGCGCCCTGCACCGGGCCTTCACCATGAAACCCGGTGAGATTTTCACCCCGGCCGGGATGTCCAACAACCTGGTGGCGATCGAGAACTTCTACGGTGCGCAGGGCTACATTGACGTCAACGCCAGCTCGCCCAACCTGCGGGTCCGCCGGATCCCCAACACCGAGAGCAACACCATGGACCTCGAGTACATCATCAACGAGGGCCAGAAGGTGTTCATCGAGAAGATTGACATTCGCGGCAACACCAAGACCAAGGACCGCGTGATCCGGCGCGAACTGGCGGTGGCACCGGGCGAACCGTTCGACATGGTGGCGGTGAAACTCAGCGAGGCGCGGCTGAAGGGTTTGCAATACTTCGAGAAGGTGGAATTGAAGCCCGAACCCACCGACATTCCCACCCGCCGGAACCTCCTGGTGGCGGTGGAGGAGAAAAACACCGGCAACATCACCCTGGGCGCCGGATTCAGTTCCGTGGACGCGCTGGTGGGCTTTGTGGAGTTCACGCAGGGGAACTTCGACCTGTTTCATCCGCCCACCTTTTCGGGAGGCGGCCAGAAGTTTCGCCTCCGCCTCCAGGTGGGCACCGAGCGCCAGGATTACATCATGAGTTTCGTCGAACCGTGGTTGTTCGGGCGGAAACTCAGTTTCAGCGTGGACCTGTACCACCGGGACCTGGCCTACCAGAGCTTCGGCGGTCTGTACGATGAAACCCGCACCGGCATCAGCCTCGGGCTGCGCCGAACCCTCTGGAGCGACTTTTTCATCGGCGGGATCAACTACACGTTGGAAAACGTGGGGATCGATCTGGATCCCGGACTTCACCCGACGCGCTGGGTGCGGGAGCCGTTGCCGGGGCGGGGCGACCTGATCCGGTTGGATCCGGCCAACGCGCCTTCGGCCCTCTTTGCCGAGGAGGGCAACGCCCTGGTGTCGCGCATCGGGTTGTCCCTGGCCTATGACACGCGCAACAGCACGCTGCTGCCGAGTCGCGGCCAGCGCATCGAATTGTACGCGGACGCGGCCGGGCCCTGGCCCGGCGAAAAGAATTACTGGCGGACCGAACTGCGCACGGCGTGGTACTACCCCGGCTTTTTTGAAGGGCACATCATCGAAATCCTGGGTCGCGTGGGCGTGGCCGACGCCTGGGGCGATACGGAGGTGGTTCCGTTCTACGACCGGTTTTATCTGGGCGGACTGTATTCGTTGCGCGGGTTCAAGTATCGCGAGGTGGCGCCGCGCGAACCCGGGTTCTCGGAACCCATTGGCGGCAACACCTACTGGTTCGGCTCCATCGAGTACAGTATTCCGGTCATCCAGCGGCTGCGGTTTGCCGTGTTCTATGACGTGGGCAACGTGATGGCCGACGCGTTCGATTTCAACTTTTCGAACCGGAGCGACAACTGGGGCTTCGGTATCCGGCTGGACCTGCCCATTGGTCCGTTGCGCCTCGATTACGGCATCCCCATCAACTACGACAAGCGGTACAGCAGCGGCCGGCCCCGCTTCCAGTTTGGCGTCGGTTACACCCGCGAGTTTTAACCCTGGCGCGCTTGTGCAATGAAAGTTTCCGATCGTTTCTCCGCTCGGTTCCTTCTGGCCGGTCAACCGGGCCGTTGTCGCGTTCGTCCCGGGTCCTGGGCCCTGGCGGGGCTGCTGGCATGGGTCGGGCTGGGCTCCGCTGCGGTGAGAGAGGCGGCGGGGCCTGTACAGGGTCAGGGCCTGCCGGCGTGGTTCGAGCCAAACGTCGGACAGGCCGATTCCCGCTACCGGTATGTGTCGCAGACGCGCGGCGCGGTGCACGGACTGGCTCCCGACTGTGTGACGGTGTGGCTGGCTTCTCCGGGTGCGGTTGCGGTTCGGCAGCCGTCGCGGGGTGAACTTCCGGCGGCCGGGGACCGGTCCGGCCGGGCCCTTGGAAGAGCTTTGCATTTCCGGTGGCTGGATGCTGACCCGCGTGCGCGGGCCGTGTCGGTGGAACCCCTGGCCGGGCGGGTGCACTATTTGCTGGGATCGGATCCGGGGCGGTGGCGGCGGCGGGTGCCGATCAGCCGGGCCATCCGGTTCGAGCAGGTTTATCCCGGTGTGGATGTGGTGCACCGGGCCACGGATCGGTTGTTGGAGATGGAGTATCACCTGGCACCGGGCGCCCACCCGGAGCGGATCCGGTTTGTCGTCGAGGGTGCCGACAGGGTGCGTTTGGGTGAGAACGGCGATCTGGTGATGGTGGTGGCTGCCACGGAGTTTCGGCTGCATCGGCCGCGGGCATTTCAGGACGGCGGGGCCGGGAGGGCGGAGGTTCCATGCGCATTCGAGCTGGTGGAAGGCGAGGTCCCGCTGGTGCGGTTCCGGCTCGGACCTTATGACACGGGTCGGTCGTTGGTGATTGATCCGGTGTTCCAACACTCGGGCTACTGGGGCGGCGGCGGCAACGACACCATCTGGGCCGTGGGGACGGATGCCGAGGGAAACGGCTATTTGGCGGGAGAAACGACGTCCTCGACCTGGTGGGTGAGCGCCGGAGGATTCCAGACCCAATACGGCGGAGGGACCGCGGTGGGCGGAGACGTGTTCGTGGCCAAAATCAGTGCGGACGGCTCGAACCTGATCTGGTTGACCTATCTGGGCGGGGCTGCGCACGAGGCGGCTTTGGCCATGGCGGTGGATGCGGCGGGGGCGGTCCATCTCACCGGTTTCACGGCCTCCACCAATTTCCCCACTCGCAACCCACTGCAGGCGGCGCCTGCGGGAGAGCCGGACCCGACCCTGGGTGCGCCGCCGCTGGACGCGTTCGTGGCCAAGCTCACGCCGGAGGGGGCCGACCTTGTGTACAGCACATTTTTCGGAGGCACCGGCGTTGACGAAGGGATCGGGCTGGCAGTGGACGCTGCGGGCCAGACCTTGATAACCGGGCTGACCGATTCCACCAACCTCCCCCTGGCACGGCCGCTGCAGAGTGTACCGGGAGGGGGCCGGGATGCGTTCGTGGTGCGCCTTTCGGCCGACGGCACGTCCCTGCTGTTCAGCTCCTATCTGGGCGGGACGAATGCGGATCATGGCACCGGCGTGGCGGTGGATGGGCTCGGTCGTTGGTGGGTGACCGGTGTGACGCAGTCCACGAATTTCCCCACGGTTCATCCCATCCAACCGCGAATCAACGATCCCAGCGAACTGGCCACGAACGTGAACACCCTGCCGGATGCGTTCGTGTGCCGGTTTTCGTCCTCGGACGAGCTTGAGTTCGCCACCTTCCTGGGTGGCACGTTCACGGATGCGGCTGCGCGCATTGCCGCTGACGCAGAGGGCAACGCTTACGTGGTGGGAACCACCGAATCCGCCGATTTTCCCGTGACCACCACCAACCTGTTGGGCGCGGTCGGGACAAACCGGGCGCTGGCCGACTGGTTTGTGACGAAGATCCCGGCCGAAGGCTCGACCGGCTGGGTGTACTCGGTGGCATTCGGAGGGACGGCGCGTGACGAGGCTTGGGACGTGGCCGTGGACGGCGAGGGGCGCGTGCACATCGTGGGTGTGGTCGGTTCCACCAATTTCCCGGTCTGGAACGTCCCCGAGGGCGGCCGCGATACCGTGGCCGGCGGTTGGGACGCCGCGTTGGTGGGGTTGGACCCCGCCGGGCAAGGGCTCGAGTACGCCTTTTATCATGGCGGGACAGGCAACGATTACGGTTACGCCGTTGCAGCCGATCCGGCGGGCCACCTGTGGGTGGGCGGGCGCACGCTTTCCACGAACTTGTGGGTTTCCGGGGCCTTGCAACCGGCCTTTGCCGGGGGTGGCGGTGACGGCTTTTACGCGCGGCTCCTGCAGCCGCCGCGGCTGGGGGTCCGTCTGATTTCTGCCGACACGCTGGAACTGAGCTGGCCTGCACCGTCGCCGGAGTGGGAGCTTCTGCGGCTGACGAACCTGGCGGGGGGAGGGTTCGAGCTTCTGGGAACCGCTCCCGCGCCGACGGGCGGGCTGCATCGGGTCCGGCTCCCGTTGACTTCGGCCCCTGCGTTTTATCGGCTTCGTCTCCGCTGAGCCGCGGGGAGCCGGTCGGAACGATGTACCGCGGTGCGGCTGCTTCCGGCCCCGGCGGCGGCGGAGGAGGAGGGAAGGTTGGCATTCGGATGGGAAGCGCGCTACGTTTCGGCGTGAGCTTGGGTCAAGGGTTGCGGTGCAGCCGCACGGACCGGACGGGCACGAGCGGCCGGGGGATGCCGAGGACGGTCATGCATCCGGACGAGTTCAAGCGCCGGACCGTGCGCGCGCGGGCACGCAGGTATTGGTGGACGTGTGTGATCCTGGGGATGCTTGCGGTGGCCTGGCCGGGGTTTTGCGATCCGGCAGGAACGGTCCGGGCCCAACGGCCGTTGCCCAAACTGAGGTTCGATCCCGAACCTTTGCCGCGCGAGCTGAAGGAACGCACGAGCCTGGCGCCGGTGGTGAGGCGGGCTGCGCCCAGCGTGGTGACCGTGTACACCACGCGCACGCTTCGTGAGGAGGACTGGGTCCATCCCTTTCTGGACGATCCATGGTTCCGGCGCTTTTTCGGTGACCGCTTTCGACGCAACCGGGGACCGCGCGAATACCAGGCCCGTGGTCTGGGGTCGGGAGTGATCGTTTCCGAAGACGGGTACATCCTCACCAACTTTCACGTTGTGGAGAGGGCCGACGAGATCCGGGTGCGCCTGGCCGACGGGAGCACGGAGTATGAGGCCGAGGTGATCGGGGCGGATCCGCACACGGACGTGGCGGTGCTGAAGATCCCGGCACGCGATCTGCCCGCGATGGTGATTGCGGACAGCGACCAGTTGGAGGTGGGCGATGTGGTGCTGGCGCTGGGCAATCCGTTTGGCGTGGGCCAGACGGTGACCATGGGGATCGTGAGCGCCGTGGGCCGTGGCGAGCTGGGTCTGGCGGATTACGAGGATTTCATCCAGACGGACGCGCCCATCAACGTGGGCAATTCCGGGGGTGCACTGGTGGATGTGCGGGGCCGTCTGGTGGGGATCAACACGGCGATCGTCACGGGCGGCGGCGGCAGTGTGGGTGTGGGCTTTGCCGTGCCCATCAACATGGCCCGGCTGGTGATGGAACGGCTGCTGACCGAGGGCCGGTTCCGCCGCGGGTACCTGGGGGTCTATCTGCGGCGCCTGACACCCGACCTGAGTCGGGAGCTCGACCTGCCGGAGTCGGGTGGAGCGCTGGTGGGCGGGGTCGAACCCGGCACGCCGGCCGAGTCGGCTGGCCTGCGGGAGGGCGATCTCATCCTGGAATTCAACGGCCGTGGCGTGCGGGATGCGCGGCATCTTCGCTTGATGGTTTCACAGTCGCGACCCGGTACCGGGGCAACCTTGAAAGTCTGGCGCAACGGTCAGACGCGGACCGTTCGGCTGACCCTGGGTGAAATGCCCGAACCGGAGTTGGCGGAGGGAGGTCCTGCGCCACCGGCCACCGACCCGTGGGAAGATCTCGAGTTTGCTTCGTTGAGCGAGCAGGAGCGAAGCGACCGTGGCATCCCCGACTACATCCGCGGCGTGATCGTGGAGCGGGTCCCGGTCGGGTCACCGGCCGCCCGGGCCGGGTTGCGTCCGGGTGACGTGCTGCTCCAGGTCAACGGCCGGCGGGTGCGCACACCGGACGACGCGCGGGAGGCGCTGCGGGAGGCGGCCGGTCCGGATGTGCGGTTGCGAATCTGGCGCCGGGAAGCCGACCGGAGCGGGACGCGTCTGGTGGTCGTGCCCCGGGAGGGGCCCGGGCGTTGAGTTTTCCCTTGCCACGGCGGGTATCCGATCGGGAGGCTGACCGCATGAGTCAACGGGGTCTGGTTGTGATCACGGGCGCCACCCGCGGGCTGGGTCGGGCCATGGTGGCGGAGTTTGCCGGGCGCGGCTGGACCGTGGCCGGGTGCGGCCGCAGTGCGGGTGCGGTGGAGGAGCTGGGCCGGAGATTCGGGGCGCCGCACCGGTTTGCCCGTGTGGACGTACGGGACGATGCGGCTGTCCGCCACTGGGCGCAAGGCACGCTGGATGCCCTGGGTGCGCCCGATCTGTTGCTCAACAACGCCGCGGTGATCAACCGGCTGGCGCCGTTGTGGGAGCTCTCCGCCGAGGAGTTCGACCTTGTGATTGACGTCAACATCAAGGGCGTCACCAACGTGATCCGTCACTTCGTTCCGGCCATGATCCGCCGGCGCCGGGGTGTGATCGTGAACTTCAGCTCCGGATGGGGTCGCAGTGTGGACGCCCAGGTCGCACCCTATTGTGCCACCAAATGGGCGATCGAAGGGCTCACGAAGGCGCTGGCGGAGGAACTGCCGCGCGGACTGGCCGCCGTGGCGTTGAACCCCGGGGTCATCCACACCGACATGCTCGCCTCCTGTTTCGGGGCCGCGGCGGCGGATTATCCGAGCCCGGAGCAATGGGCCCGCAGCGCGGTGCCGTTCCTGTTGAAGCTGGGGCCGGGACACAATGGTCAATCCCTGACCGCACCGGGTGGCTGAGCCCGTGCGGCAGGGCGCTGCCTCGGCCGGCCATCCCTTGGTCCTCCGCCGGCCGGTTGGGTCGTGTTCTTGCCAACGGGTCAAACCTTGGCAAGTTGAGCGGGCACGATGAGTTCACTTTCGCCGGACGACATTCGGAACGCGTTGCGCAGCGTCAAATACCCGGGCTACAGCCGGGACATCGTCTCTTTCGGCCTGGTGCGGGACATCCGGGTCGAGGGCGATCGCGTGCACGTGGTGTTGCATCTTCAATCACCCAATGTGGAGGCGGGCCGGAAGATCCGCGAAGACAGCCAGGCGTTGCTGGAATCGTTACCCGGTGTGCGGGAGGCGGTGGTGGAACTGATCCAGCCCGGGGCGGGAACGGTTGCAGCGGGGCCGGATCCCTGGGCTCATCAGAGCCGGGTGCCCGGCATTCGCCGGGTGCTGGCGGTGGCCAGCGGCAAGGGAGGCGTGGGCAAGTCCACAGTGGCGGCCAACCTGGCCTGCGCGCTGCAGAAGCTCGGTGCGCGGGTGGGGCTGCTGGACTGCGACATTTACGGGCCCACCATTCCGCTGATGATGGGGGTGCACGAACGCCCCGCGGTGACCGAGCGGGAGACCCTCCTGCCTCCGGTGGGCCACGGCGTGAAACTGATGAGCATCGGATTCCTGCTGGACGACGACCAGCCGGTCATTTGGCGGGGGCCGATGATCCAGAAAGCGATCCAACAGTTCCTGACCCATGTGGAATGGGGCGAGCTGGACTACCTTTTGGTTGACCTGCCCCCCGGCACGGGTGACGCGCAATTGTCCCTTTGCCAGACGGTTCCGCTGGATGGGGGGGTGATCGTGACCACGCCGCAGGCGGCGTCGGTGGGCGTGGTGCGCAAGGGCATCGCCATGTTTCAGAAGGTGCACGTACCCATCGTGGGGATCATCGAGAACATGAGCTATTTCGTCGGGCCGGATGGCAGGAGGATCGAGATCTTCGGGCACGGGGGCGGTCGCGCGGAGGCCGAACGCCAACGGCTGCCTTTCCTCGGGGAGATCCCCCTGTATCCGGAGATTCGCGAGGGCGGCGACTGCGGTGTGCCGGTGGTGGTGGGGCAACCCGGGCATCCGGCGGCCCGCGCCTTTCTTCAGATTGCCGAGAGCGTGCGCTCCTCCGTTCCTTGAACCGGCGCCACGGGCAGCGGGGGCGACTGTCCCGGCACGGGCGGGCTTTCGCGTTGTGATCGTTTCCGGCGTGTCGCATGGTGAAGGGCATGCGGGTTCTCCTGCTGGGTGGTGGCGGCAATCTGTCTTCGGCCTGCGCAGTCGAACTGCAGCGGCGGGGTTACGAGGTCATGCTGCTGACCCGGGGGCGGTCGCCCCTGCCGCCCGGGTTCGTGACGCTGACGGCCGATCGCCGGGATGCCGGGGGGATGCGGCGTGCGCTGGCGGGCCGGTTTCCGGAGGTGGTGATCAACTTCATCGGCTACGAGGTGCCGGAGATCGAACTGGACCACGGGCTGTTTGCGGGCCGGGTGCGCCAGTACATCTTCATCAGCTCGGCCACGGTGTATGCCAAGCCGCCGCCGCGGATGCCGATCCGCGAGGACGATCCGCTGGGCAATCCTTACTGGGACTATGCGCAGAAGAAGTTGGCTTGTGAACGATGGCTGATGGAACGTTGGCGCGGGGAACGGTTCCCGGTCACCATCGTTCGGCCGTCCCACACATATTCCGAACGTTGGATTCCGAATCCTGTGTCCAGTGCGGGATACGCCTTTGCGGCGCGGCTGGAGCGGGGTGCACCGGTCTGGGTGCCGGACAGCGGGGACCAACCCTGGACGTTGACCTGGGCCGGCGATTTTGCGACCGGCCTGGCCGGTTTGGTCGGGCATGAGGGCGCCCTTGGCGAGGCGTTTCACATCACCAGTGACGAGGCGTTGAGCTGGAGGGAGATTTACCGCCGGATCGGGGAGGCTGTGGGGGTGGAGCCCAGGGTGGTTCCGATTCCGACCGAGTTCATTTGCCGGGTTTGTCCGGATATGACCGGGCCGTTGAAGGGCGACAAGGCGCACCCGGCGGTGTTTGACAACTCGAAGCTCCGGAGGTTCGTGCCGGATTTCCGCTGTGGCGTTTCGTTTCGCGAGGGCATCCGGCGGTCGGTCGCGTGGTTGCGGGCGCATCCGGAGGCGCAACGGTTGGACACCTCGCCGGTGGACCGGGTGATGGACGCGGTGCTGGCGGCTTGGCAAGGCAGAAGCCGTCAGGCTGTTTGACGTGGCAAGGTCCCGGCAGCACGGGATGTCTGGAAGCGGCCCCGGTGTCGGCCGCTGCGGTGGACTACGCACTGGCTGCTCTTTGCCGGCCGGCGTAGTCTTGGGGACGATCCGGTGAGTTGAGGTGAACGGTGGGTTGATGGACGGAAGTCGAGTCAGCGCCGGCGGGCGGGGTCACGAGGCTGCTGCGGCTGTTGGGAGGCTGCAGCGGTGGTGGCCGTTGCTGCGGCCCACGTGGCCGTACTTGATCGGAGGCCTGCTGGCCGGCATGGGCTTCGCCGCGTTGAGCGGGGTGGGTCTGCCGGTGATGCTCAAGACCGTCCTGCCCATCTTCTTCGGCCGGGAGCAGGAGGCTTCGCCGTGGGTGGTTCGAACCGCCCGCAGTCTGTTTGGCGGGGAGTACCAGGAACGTCTGTTGTTGTTGGCATGTCTCGGCATGCCGGTGGTGTTTTTGTTGCGCGGGCTCTGCGCGTTTTTGAACCGGTATTGGATCAATCGCGCCGGGTTCGTGTTTCTGGAGAATCTGCGCCGGGCCGTTTTTGAAAAGCTGCAAACGCTGCCGCTGGCCTTTTATCAGCGGCACCGGACGGGGGACCTGACCAGTCGCCTGGTGCACGATGCCGAGCAGTTGCGGTCGCTCATCCTGCTGCTCAGCAACGATGCGATCAAGCAGCCGCTGGTGCTGGTGGCGGCGCTGGGGTACCTGGTCTGGATCTCCGCCACCGAGAGAAGCGCGCTGTTTACGCTGGTGGCGATGGTGACCATTCCGCTGTGCGTGATCCCGCTGCGGGTGGTGACCCGGCGGTTGCTGCGGCGGGCTCGAGCGGTGGCGCGTCAGAGCGGGGAACTGGCGGCGGTGGTGACCGAGGCCCTGCAATCGCCGCTGGAGATTCAGGCCTACAATCTGCAGGAACTGCAGTGCCGCCGGTTTGCCCAGCGACTGCGCGAGATCCTGCGATTGTCGCTCAAGACGGTGAAGTACGAGGCGATGTTGGGGCCGTCCATTGAATTCATAGCCACGTGCGGTTTGATGGTGGCCTTGTACCTGGGCGTGCGGAGCGGCATCGACTTTGCGACGTTCAGCTCGCTGGCGCTGGCGCTGTACCTTTCCTACGAGCCGGTGAAAAAGCTCAGCGGTTTGCATGCGGCGCTCAAGTCGCGCCAGGCGTCCCTGGAACGGTTGGAAGAGATTCTGGTGGCGGAGGACACCCTGCCCAATCCGTCCTGCCCGCGGCCGCTCCCGCCGGTGGAGACGCCGCTGCGGTTCGAACAGGTGAGGTTCCGGTATCCGAATCGCAGCGACCCGGACGCGGTGCCCGCGTTGAACGGCATCAGTGTGTGCATCGAGCCCGGAGAGACGGTCGCGTTGGTGGGCCCGAGCGGCGCCGGCAAGAGCACGTTTGCCCTCTTGATCCCGAGGTTTTTCGATCCCACCGAGGGCCGGGTCACCTGCGGGGGGGTGGATCTCCGGGAACTGGACAAGCATGCGTGGCGGCGCCGGATCGCCTTCGTGCCCCAGATGCCGATGCTGTTCAACACGACCATCGCTGAGAACATCCGTCTTGGCCGGCCCGACGCCGACGATGAGGCGGTCCGCGAAGCGGCCCGGCGGGCCGGTGCGGATGAATTCATCCGGGCGTTGCCGCAGGGGTACGCGACCCTGGTGGGTGAGCATGGCACGGCGCTGTCCGGCGGACAGCGTCAGCGGATCGCGATTGCCCGGGCGTTTTTGAAAGACGCGCCCATCCTCATCCTGGACGAGGCGACCAGTGCGCTGGATTCGGAGAGCGAAGCGCGTGTGCAGGAGGCGTTGCGTGAGCTCGTTGAGGGCCGCACCACGATCCTGATTGCGCACCGGTTCAGTTCCATCAGCCTGGCGCGCCGGGTGCTGGTGTTCGAAGAGGGCCGCATCACGGGGGACGGTCCGCCGGCGGTGTTGGCCCGAACGCATCCGACCTACCGGCGATTGTGGGAGCTGCAACGGCCCGTGGGCGCCGTGGGATGAGGGGCAGCCCGGACGTGACTTTCCGTCTCCTAGCGGCCTCGACCGGGGGCCGGGCGGGCGCTGCGACCTGTAAGGAGGCTGCCGGGGTCCCTGTTGACCGCCCTGCGGCCTCGCTTTTAGCGTGGGAGACGTTGCTGCATGAACGAGACTGCACAGCAGCCGGACGATGCCGGTCTGATCCGGGTGAAGTTTCTGGCCAAGGCATCTCGCGAACACAATCGCGATTCGTGGCTGGGCCGGTTCCCGGGTGGCATTCCGCGCTGGGGGCGGTGCGAGTTCCTGTTCGATCCCGATGTCCGTTCGTACGACTGGCTGGTCGTGTACGATGATCTGCCGTCGGAGCGCGGTCGGGACGTGGAGCTGCTGGCCTGTCCGCGCTCCCAGACCCTGTTGATCACGGCCGAGCCGAGCTCGATCAAGGTGTACGGACCGCATTATGTCCGGCAGTTTGGCTGGGTGTTGACCAGTCAGGAACCGTGGGCCCTTCGGCATCCGCGGGCCATCCGGTGTCAGCCGGGGTTGGTTTGGTACTACGGGGCGACGGGTCACGGGGACGCCGTGATCAGCGAGCGGGGCCGATACGACTCCATCGTGCGGAACGTGCCGCTCACCAAGACCCGCCTGATGTCGGTCGTCTGCTCCACCAAACGCCAGCGCCACACGCATCATCATCAGCGGGTGCGGTTCGTCGAGCAGTTGAAGGCGGTGTTGCCGGAACTCGACGTGTTCGGGCACGGGTGGAACTACCTGCCGGACAAGGCGGATGCGCTGGATCCGTACCGGTTTCATCTGGCCATCGAGAATCACGTGGCCCCGCATCACATCACCGAGAAGCTGGCCGACGCGTTTCTGGGGGTCTGCCTTCCGTTCTACCACGGGTGTCCCAACTACGCGGATTACTTTCCGGAGGAGAGCGTCATCCCGATTGACATCTTCGATTTCGAGGGTTCCCGGGAGACGATTGAGCGGGCGATTCGCGATCGCGAAGACGAGAAGCGGCGCGACGCGATCCTGGAGAGCCGGCGCCGGTACCTGGAGCGGTACTGGTTGTTTGCCCAAGTGGCGCGGATCATCGAGGAACGGCACCCCGCGTCCACGGACAGGACCGACACCCGGGAGGAGTACATCGCCGGTCGGCGTCGGGTTCGCAGCTCCTCCCCGGCCGCGATGATGTCCGAGCTTTATCGGAAAGGCGTGACCCGTGTGATGTCTTTGTTGGGACCTCGAAGGTGACGTTTTGGATGCTCGGCGGGACGGGAGCACGGCCTGTCCGCCACGCGCGGGGGGCGGTGTCCCTGGCGGGCGTGCGGCATGGGTTTTTCGTTGGAAGCCTGGCCCTGCGATGCCGCGGCTGGATGAGCATCGGGGTTGCCTCGGTGGCCTGGTTGGCCGGGGGTTGGTCCGGACGCATCAAGCAGATGGTGCAGGTGTCATAGTGCGGGCCTGTCCGGCGGCAGGCAGGGCGCGGGCTGCTGGTGAGGCCGGTGCAGGCGTGCCGGGCCGATCCAATGGTTGCGGAGCCAGGCCCAGACTTCGTCGGCGGTGAGGTCGCGCAGGTGAGGGCGTTGGAGCCAGGCGACGGTGGGTCCGTGGGGAAGCATCCGCTGCGGGTCGGAGTCGCGGCAGTAAAGGACGAGTGTGGGCGCGCCGACGGCGGCCGTGAGGTGGACGGGTCCGGTGTCGTTGCCGACGACGGCGAGGGCGCGCCGGGCGACCTCGGCCAGTTGACCGAAATCGGTTTGGCCGGTGAGGTCGCGGACCCGGGGCTGGTCGCGTCGGATGCGTTGGGTGGCGTCACGATCGGCTGCCGTGCCCACCAAGAGCACGTCGAGGCCTGTTTCGAGGAGCCGCCGGGCGAGGGCGGCGTAGTTTTCGGCCGGCCAGCGTTTTTGGGGCCGGTGCGGGCTGCAGCCCGGGACGAGGACCACGTAGCGCGGGGGCAGGTCGAGGTGGTCCACCGGACCGGTGAGCCAGTGGAGGGGGGCGCGACCGGCGCGCGGGACGCCGGCGGCTTCGAGTTGGCGCAGCAGCCGTTCGTGCGCCGGCAGTGGGGAGCCGCGGAAGTCGGGCCGGGGATGGGAACAGCCGCGGACCGGTCCGGACCATTCAGGTTTGGGCCGGCCGATGAGGCGGAAGTAGAAGGCGGTGCGGTCGTTGCCCTGCAGATCGTACACGCGACTGAAACGGCCTGCACGGAGCTGCCGTCGCCACCGAAGGATGTGTGCCCACTGCCACCAGCGTGGTGCGGGGTCTTCCCAGACGTCGTCGAACCACGGCATTTGCCGGGCCCAGGGGGCGTAGGGTTTACGGGTCAACAAGGTGATTCGGGCGTCCCGGTGATGGGTGCGGATGGCGTGAAACGCGTCGAACGCCAGCACCAGGTCGCCGAAGGCGCCGAGTTTGATGACCAGGATGTTCGCCTTGCAAGCGGGCGCGTGCTTCATGGAATCGGATCGAGTGCCATCTTCGGTTCGCGGTCACCGAAGTCCGCGAAGTACCGTACCAGACGGCCGTCGTTCTGCCAGCAAGAACGGGCTTTCGGGAAGCACCGAACGCAGGACGGCGCGGGGGTTATCGTCGGCGCTTTCTTGAGACGAATCGAGACTTCGGAACTGTTACACCTTTACCGGGCAGGGGGATCAAGCCACTGGAAGCTCGGCCCATTCATGGGACCATGAGGCGGTATCTTTCCACGTGGCTTGACGTGGAAAGCCGTCGCGAATAATCGTATTTGCCGATTGTTGCCTTTAGCGTGTCTAAACCGTCCTGCCCTCCACCACGCCTGCAGAAACGCGGGTGGGGAGGCCATCATGGCGAGGCGATGTCGCGGGGCGCTGCTGACAGGGGGCTGGTGATCGTACTGGGATGTGGATTGGCGGGCTGGAGTGCCATGCGCTCATTGGCCGGGATTCCGGGCTTGCGCTGCCTGGCCGTGAGCGAGCGGCGGGACGCGATGGCTTGGGGATCGCGTTATGCGGCCGGGTACTACGAGTGTCCTGATCCGGATGTCCGGGAGTCCGACTTCATTCGGTTTCTGTGGGAGCGCGCCTCGGAGTGGGATGGGTCCCTGCTGCTTCCTTCTGGCGATCTGTGGGTCAGGGCGCTCAGCCGACACAGAGACGAATTGGCCAAGGCTTACCATGTTGCGGTGGCGCCCTGGGAAGCAGTGAGGCCGTTTCTGGAGAAGGACCGTCTGCAACAGCTGGCGCAGGAAGCGGGCGTACCGATGCCGGCTGCAATTCTCGTCCAACCCGGTCAGGTCCGGTGTCCGCCCGTGAACTTCCTGCGGTACCCGATCTGGATCAAGCCTGCGGAAAGCGCACGCTTCGTCCGCCGGTACGGCAGGAAAGGCTTCTTGGCACCCGACCGGGCCACCTTGGAAACCCTCTGGGCACGGTTGCGGGATGCCGGCCAAACGCTTCTTTTTCAGGAAGTCGTCCCGGGCGGAGATGACCGGTATGAGATCGTGAGCATGTACGTAACCCGCTCTGGGACCGCCTCGGCGATTACGTACCAGCGAAAGGTGCGACAGCATCCCCCGGGATTCGGCGTGATGCGGGTAGGGTACGCGATGCAGGAGAACCCGGAGGCTGAGCAGTTGGCGCGGCGTCTGTTGCACGTTGTGAAAGACTACCGGGGACTGCTCTATTTCGAGTTCAAGCGGGATCCTCGGGACAATCGTTTAAAGCTCATCGAGGTAAACGTGCGTGTGGCGCGTTTTGGGATGTTGCCGACGGCCAGTGGGGTGAATTATCCCGAGCTGTTTTATCGCGAGCTGGTGGGTGGGGAAATGCCGGGCATGGTTTGGGTGCTGCCGGGGACGTGGTGGATCGAGATTCTACCGGATCTGCTCTACACATTCTTCCACAGGTCGGGGAGGCAGTATTCATGGAGGGAAAAGGTGCGTCCCTACCTCCAACCAAGGAAGGTGTACGGTGACTTTGACTGGCGTGACCCGCTGCCTTTTGTCAGGCAGATTCGGCGCGGCATTCTCCGCATGCGGGAAGGACCGTTGCCGTGTCCGCAGCCGATCCCAGCTTGAGTGCGCCCCGGACGGCTCGGTCACAGGGGGTGACGGTGGTCCAGCCGGGATTCGTGCCGGGCTTTTGTCCTTTGTCGGTTTTCAGTTCGTAGTCTCGCCGACCTCGCGGAGTGTTTCGTGGCAGGCCATTGCTGGGCCCGGGCTGTTTGGGGACCCGTGCGAGCGCCTGCCGCGGCATGTGCCCTGTGGTTCTCTTCCCTTCAGAGTTGCCGGACCGTCGAACGGCGACTCTGCGATGGGCCGGGTGATCGCCGGCGGGCCGAGGAGGGGAGTTGGTGGCTGGGAGCTTTCTGCTCAGGTTTTGACACGGTCATGGGGCGCGTTGTTGGAGCAACTGGGCATGATCAGGACCGCGCGGATGCGGTCTCCGTGTTCGGCAAACAGATAACGCAGCCAAAGGCCCGCGAGTTCATTGGGCAGTTCGTCCGACCGTTTTGTGACGAGGCGGCAGAACAGTGTTGGGGTATTGTCATGCCACTCCAGCCTGAGTGTACCTCGGACGGCTTGGGCGGAGGGTGCAAGGAGAGACCACCCCGGATTCCTGCCCGGCTTTTGTTGCTTGCGGAGCTCCAGACCGTACCGCTCAGCGATCTGGCTGTTTTGTAAGTTCGTGGTGATCTGCTGTCTGAGGGAGGGTCCGGGCAGGCAGTGTACGAGGATCAGAGTTTGCATGGCATGACGGTGTTTTTTGGCTGCGGGGTTTGCGCTGCCGCAGTCGTGTGCGCGGGACTGTTGGCGCCGTCCCGACCCGGCCGTGTACGGGTTTCCGGCCCTCGGGTGGGCGTTGGGTTCCCAGCCATGGTCGGGCGAATCGCGACGGGGCGATCCGGGCGGGCCTGACGCGAGGCCGTGGTGCGGATGCCCCGTCGCGGGCGGCGCATCCCGCCGCGAAACGTGCCGCATCCCAGTTATCGGTCCGGTTGCAGCGGACTTTAGAAGTGGTTGGGATCGGGTTGCGGGCGAGGCTGCCGCGTACCATGCAGAGGATTTGGGGGAGGAGGGGGGAGGCCGGGAGGTGGTCCCGATGCGTCAGGTGGCGGGCGGCCGGGCGGGTGTGGGAGCCAGCCAGGTGGCAAGTCCCTCGCGGAAGGTGGGTTGGGTGAGGTTGAACAATCGCTGAATGGGTTCGGGGTCGCCGATGTTGTCTTCGCCGAGCATGAGGAGTTGGTCACGGTTCAGGGGTGGTGGGCGGCGCAGCACGGTGGGGCAGAAGAATTCCAACAGAGTTGCGGTCAACCTGGCCAGAGGCAGGGGGATGGGCAGGAGGAGACGCCTGCGGTTCAGCACGGCGAGCAGGGTGCGGAGGATGGCCTCGAGGGTGAGCCGTTCGGGGCCGCAGACGTCGAGGATGCGCCTGGGGGTTTCGGGATGGGTGAGTGCGCCGGCCACACAGCGGCCGACGATGCGGACGAAGACGGGTTGGAAGAGGGTGGTGCGACGACCGAGCAGGGGCAGGACGGGCGACCAGCGGCTGATGCGTGCGAACAGGTTGATGAACTGGTCGCCGGGCCCGTAGATGAGGGAGGGGCGCAGGATGACCCAGGGAAGGCCGCTGTGACGGACGAGTTCCTCCGCCTGCCATTTGGTGCGGTGGTAGCGGGCGGGTGCGTCGGGGCGGGTGCCGATGGCGCTGATGTGGACGAGGCGTTGGACACCGGCGGTGGTGGCGGCCTCGACCACGTGTCGGGTGGCCCGGACGTGCATGTTTTCGAAGGTCTGGTTGCCGAACTCACGGATGATGCCGACGAGGTGGACGACGGCCTGGGTGCCGGCCATGGCGGTGCGGACCGCTTCGGGGTCGAGGATGTCGCCGGGGGCCAGTTCGACGCCCGCGGTTTGGGCGAGGGTTTCGGCCACGGCGGATCGGGGTCGGCGCACGAGGGCCCGGACGGTGTGTCCGTGTGCCCGGAGTTGTCGGACCACTTCGCGGCCGACGAATCCGGTGGCGCCCGTGACGAGGACTTTCCAGACGGGTGCCGTTGTCGGGTTCACCGGGCCCAGATTGACGGGTCAGGGGCCGGTTGCCAATCCCGGGATGAGGCGGCGGGGGCGGGGGTGTCGGTGGCCGGCTTTTTACGGGGTGGGTGTGCAGCCTTGAGGAGGGGCGCGATTGTGGGGTTCAGCGGAGGTAATCGAGCAGGGACAGGCGGAGGATGGTGGCGCCGCTCTGGAGGGCGGCTTGGTAGGCGGTCTGGACCTGATTGAGACGGACGAGGGTTTCGGCCAGGTCGGCGTCGGCCTCACGGGAGACGGCCTGGTCGAGCGAGAGGATTCGTTTGCCGGCGAGGTCGGAGGCGGTCTGGATGCGGGCGATGAGGGCGGACTGGTTGCCGATGTGGGTGAGGAGGTGTTCCTCGTCGCGGAGGAGGGCGGGGCGGACGGTGTTGGCGATGCCCTGGGTGTCGCCGGTGAGGAGGCGGTTTTGGAGGTCGATGAGGTGGGCGAAGAAATCCGCGCCGGTGCGGCTGTCGGCGACGAGGCCGCGGGGGCCGGTGCCGGTGTTGTTGGCGCCGGGGATGTCAATGGCGAGGTTGACGCCGGTGTCGATGGGCGCGGCGGCGACTTCTGCGTTGCCCTGATAGGTGACGGCGGTGACGCGGCCGTCTGGGTCCATGGTGAGGGCGAAGGGTGGTTGATCGCTGCGGGTGCCGGCGAAGAGGTAGGCGCCGCGGTGTTTCTGGTTCAGGATCTGGACGGCCTGTTGGATGAGCTGGGTGACCTCGGTGGCGTAGGATTGGAGTTCCTGGTCGGAGCGGGTGTCGTCGGCCAGGGTGGCGAGCTCGCCGGCGCGGTCGGAGATTTTTTTGAGTGCCTTGAGGGCGTCGAAGGCGACGTTGGCGCGTTCGTTGAGGTTGTCGAGGTTGGCACGGTACTGGCGGACGGCGGCGGTTTCGGTGTGGAGGCCGAGGATGCGCTGGATGGCGGCGGGGTCGTCCTCGGGGTTTTGGATGCGCTGGCCGGTGGCGGTTTGGGTTTGCAGCCGGTTCTGGCGGGTGCTCAGGAGCTGGAGCTGTTGGATGAGGGTTTCGGGGAAGGTGTTGGAGGTGACACGCATGGCTCGGTGAGTGGAGTGGTGGGGTTCAACGTTTCAGGCTGAGCACGGTGTCGAGCAATTCGTCTATGGTGTTGATGAAGCGGGCGGAGGCTTCGTAGGCCTTTTGGAAGCGGACCAGGTCGGTCATCTCCTCGTCGAGGGAGACGCCGCTGATGGATTCGCGCTGGCGCTGGAGGAGGTTGAGGACCTGTTGGTGGTCGGCGATCTGGCTGTTGGCTGTGCGGAGTGCGAGGCCGAGGTTGGCGACGGTCTGGCTGTAGCTTTGCGAGAAGGTGCGGTTGTTGAGGGCGGCGATGGGCTGGTCGGCCAGTTCTGCGAGGGCGAGGGCGATGGTGTTGTTGCCGGGGGCGCCGGGTTGGTTGGATGCTTGGACGCGTGCGGGGTCGGCCAGCAGGCCGGGGTGGACGGCGATGGTGCGCGCGTTGGTGCCGGTGAAGAAATCGGTGCCGGTTTGGCCGTCGAGGCTGTAGCCGGTGCGGTGAAGGTTGTTGACCTCGGTGATGAGGGCGGCGGCGAGGGTATCGAGGTCTGTGCGGAGTGCGGCCAGGGCGCCGTCGCGGACTTGTATGGTGCCGGCGAGGGTGCCAGAGCCGGGGTCGAGGGGTGTGGTCGAGCCGGTGGTGCGGAGCAGGAGGCGTCCGTTGCCGGGGTCGTAGGTTTCGATTTGTTCGAGGACGTTGCGGTCGCTGACCAGGGTGACGCCCTGGAGGGAGACCGTGACGGTGCCGTTGGGGGCGAGGGTGGTTTGGACGGGGAGGAGTTTGGCGAGTTCCTCGAGTTTTTGCTGGCGGGTGTCACGGAGGTCGTTGGCGATCCCGCCGAGGGGCAGCTCGGCGTTGACGATTTGGTCGTTGAGCCGGGCGATGTCGGCGAGGAGCTGGTTGACGCTGGTGACGTCGGTCTGGAGGCTCTGGTTGAGCTGGCTGGTGAGGTCGTCGAGTCGGCCGGCGATCTGGTTGAAACGGGTGGCCAGGGACTGGGCCTGGTGGACGAGGACCTGGCGTTCGGGCAGGGAGGCCGGCTGGGCGGCGACGGCGCGGAAGGCGTTGAAGAGGCCGGTGAGTTCGGCGGCCAAACCGGTGACGGTTCCGGCCTGGTCAACGGCGGAGGATTCGTTGAGGCCCTGGGCCTGGCGATCCACCTGTTCGCCGAGGATGGCCTGTCCGGTTTGGAGTGCGGACTGTTGGGCGTTCCAGTAGCCGCCGACGCCGAGTTCGTTGAGGATCTGGCTGTCGAGGATGGCGTTGCGGATCTGGCGGATGGCGATGGCCTCCACGCCGGTGCCCTGGGGCCCGATGAGGGTGGGCAGGGTGGGCGCGGTCTGGAGGGCCACTTTTTGGCGGGCGTAGGCGGGGTTGTTGATGTTGGCCAGGTTTTGGCCCGCGACTTCGACGCCCAGTTGCTGGGTTTGCAGGGCCCGCGTGCCGAGGTTGAGGGATCCGAAGAGACCGAGCATGGTGTCAGCCCACGGCGTTGAAGAGGGTGGAAGGTGACCAGGGGCCGCCGGCGGAGACCTGGCCGTTGTCGGCATAGGTCACGGGCGCGGATGGTGGCAGGAAGGCCGCCAGGAGTCGTTGCATGAGTTCCACGGCGCGGTGGAGGAGCAGATGGTTTTGGCGGGCGCGTTGCTGGACCCGGATGAGCAGGTCGTTGTTTTCCTGGACGAGCGCCTCGAGCAGGGGCCGGTAATCGGGCGGTATGCGGGCGAGGAGGTCGGAGAACGGCGCGGATTCGGGCAGGCCGAGTTCGCGTGCCAGTCGGCGCCGGCAGGCTTCGCGATGGTCGCGGGCTTGTTGGAGGGTGCGTGCCTGGGCCTGGATGGCGCCGACGGTTTGGAGGAGATCTTCGGAGCGCCGGTGCAGGACGCTGTCCTGCTGTTGCTCCAGCAGGGCGAGCATTTCGCCGTACTGTTGGAGTTCGTGGCGCAGGGCTTCGATGAGCTGTTGGAGCGGTTCGTTCATGTTTGCCAGAGCGCCTGGGCACCGCGCACCGGGGCTGGAGGTTGGGCCGGTCGCGGGCTGGGATCGCGGCCGGCGGGTGGCGTGGGAGGCAACACGGCGTCCATTCCCGGCGACGCGGTGCCCGAAGGTGTGGAATGGTGACCCCGCGGTTGCGGGGTGAGTTGGGACTGCAGGGTTTCAGCCAGGCCGAGGGCGCCGCTGCGTGCGATGGCCTCGGCCAGGTGCTCGCAGAAAAGGTCGCGATAGATGGCGGAGGCAGCGGATTCCTCTTCGAGGGTGGAAGGGATGACGGGCTGCTGGGTTTCGCGGAGGATCTGACGCAGCAGCATGGCCTCGAACAGGCGGGCGGCCTCGGCCACTTTTTGTTCCTCGGACAGGCTCTTGCTGTGGGCGAGGAGTTCGAGTGGCGGCGGTGCGGCCGGACCCGTGATGGTGTGGATGGCTTCGAGGTTCATAGCTCAACGGATGACCAGTTCGGCCTGGAGTGCGCCGGCCTGTTTGAGGGCCTGGAAGATGGCCATCATGTCGCGCGGGGTGACGCCGAGGGAGTTGAGTGCGCTGGCGACCTGTTCGACGGTGGGCAGTTCGGGCAGCGGGACCATGCCGGCCTTGTTTTCGGTGACCTCGGTGGTGGTGCTGGGTGTGACGACGGTGGACCCTGTGCCGAGAGGGTTGGGTTGGGAGACCTGGAGGGTGGAGGCGACGTTGATGGTGATGTTGCCGTGCGAGATGGCGCACGGGGAGATACGGATGCGTGAGGTGGCGACGATGGTGCCGGTGCGTTCGTTGATAATGATGCGGGCCGGGATGTCGGGCTGGACCTCAACGGCCTCGATGTGGGCGATGAAATCCACGGGGCGATCGCGCCAGGTGTCGGGGAGGGTGACCCGGACGGTGGTGGCATCCACCGCCTCAGCCAGGTTGGTGAAGAGGTTGTTGATGGCGGCGGCGATGCGGGAGGCGGTTGTGAAGTCGGGTTCACGGAGCAACAACTCGATGGCGTTGTCCCGGACGATTTCGGTGGGGATTTCCCGTTCGACGAGTGCACCGCCGATGATGGTGGCGACGGTGGGATGGTTTTTGGTGACGGTGGCGCCGCCGGGGCCGCCGGTGCCGCCGGTGAAGCCGCCGACGGCGACCGGGCCCTGGGCGACGGCGTAGACCCGGTTGTCCGCGCCGAGCAACGGGGTTTGGAGGAGGACACCGCCCTGGAGGGATTTGGCATCGCCCATGGAGGCCACCTGCACGTCCAGGCGGGTGCCGGGTTTGGCGAAGGCGGGGATGTCGGCCGTGACCATGACCACAGCGACGTTCTTGGCGGAGAGGGTGGTGGGCGGGACGTTGATCCCGTAGCGCTGGAGCATGTTGGCGATGGTTTGTTTGGTGTAGACGGGGTCCTTGTCGCCGTCGCCTGCCAGGCCGACGACGAGGCCGAAGCCGACGAGCTGATTGTCGCGGGCGCCGGCGATCATGGCCAGGTCGCGCACGCGCACGCCGGCTGCCGGGGCCGAGAGGGGCAGGAAACCCGGCAGGAGCAGCAGGAGGCTCATGAGGCTGGTGGCACACCAGCGGTTCCAGCGCCTGCGGGCCCAGCGGAGGCCGGGCAGGGACCGTTGCGGCTCGCCGGCCGGTGCAGGGGGCAGGGGATCGGGCTGCGGGATCAGTGTGCTCCAAAGATGTGGGCGCCCCGGGCCGGCGGCCGACCGGGTTGCCGGCGGGGTCGGTGTGGAGCGCGGATGGGGGCCCGGGAGGAGCATGACGATTCAGAAGGGGTTGATTTTGTCCCAGAGGCGGCTGAACCAGCCCTTGCGTTGGGTGTCTGTGAGTGTGCCCTTGCCGACGATTTCGATTTTGGCGTCGGCGATGTTGTAGCTGTAGACGGTGTTGTTGGGCAGGACGTCTTCGGGGCGGACGATGCCGCGCAGGACCATGGTCTGGAGTTCGCGGCCGACGACGGTTTCGCGGCGTCCTTCGATGATGAGGTTGCCGTTGGGGAGGACCTCGATGACCTGGACGGCGGCGCGGGCGGTGATTTGTTCGGAGTTGGCCACGCTACCACCGCCGGTGAACTGGTTTTTGCTGCTCCACTTCAGGGCGGGCAATTCGCCCCGCTTGGTGAGCAACGAACTGGCGTTGGGGCTGTAGAAGAAGGCGCTCAGTCCGGCGTCCATGGAGGACTCGCGGGCGGTGCTGGTTTTGTTGTCCTTGGCGGTGGTGGTGCTCTCCTGCACGAGGACGGTGAGGACGTCGCCGACGGCCAGGGCGCGTTTGTCGGCGAACATGGAGCGGGCGCGCTCGTCCTTCCAAAGGGACTGGGCGGGGAGCGTCGGCGCGGCCAGCGCGACTGCCAAGGCCGCGGGCAGCAGCGAACGATGGACGGAGTGGGCGGAGAGGAAGGGTTTCATGGTCAGAGCGACACTTGAACGGTTTGGGCGTCCACGACGCGGGCGTAGAGGTCGCGTCGGCTGAGGGGGTTGCGGACGCGGATGATCTGGCCGGGTGCACCTTCTTCGAGGACCTCGACCCTGAGGGTGATGCGGAGGGCGCCGTCCTCCAGCACGGCTTCGGCGGTTTGACCGCGGCGGACGACGGGGCGGGGCCGGAGTGCGCGTGCCAGGACAGGTGCGCCCGCAGGGACGACGTCGCAGAATTCCAGTTCCACCGGGCCGGGATTGTCGAGGTCGGCTGGTTTTTCGCGCAGGGTGATGATGTCGCGGCGTTCGCGGGCCAGTTCCGCCTCGCCCAGCGGCGTGCCGCGTCGGATGGTGGAACGTGCCACCCAGACTTCTTTCCAGAGATGCATTTGAACGGCTGTCTGCCAGGCGCCGATGGGTTTGTCCCCGGCACGAAGTTCGAAACGGAGGATGCACTGGGGCGCCAGGCCGGTGGCCGGGAAGTTCAACAGAACGAGCGAAAGCGGTTGATTGGGGACCTTGACCGGGGTCCAGGGCCGCAGCAGTTGCACCTCCAGTTCTCCGGCTTCCGGACCGACCCGCTCCTGGAGGGCTTGAGTGAGCAACTCGGTGAGTTCTTCGCTGCCGATCGTGCGCCATTCCGGTGTGGCAGGGGACGGGGGAGCGGGCTGGGAAGCCTGTGCCTTCTCCGACGGTGGGATCTGCGCAGGGGCGACCGGCCGGGGATCGGGCTCGCCGGCTCGGAGGGAGCCGGCGAACCCGACGTCCAGGCAGGCACAGCAAATGAGCGTGACGGTCCAACCGGCGAGGGACCGGGTCTGGCGGATGAGAGTCTCGCGCATCGGAGCAAGCGACATGGTCAACGGCGGATGTTGTTGGCCTGTTGCATCATTTCGTCGGCGGCCTGGACCGCGCGCGAATTCACCTCGTAGGCGCGCTGGGCCAGGATGAGGTTGACCATTTCCTCGACCACCTTGACGTTGGAGAGCTCGAGGTATCCCTGTTCGAGTTCGCCGAAGCCGTTTTCGCCGGGGTTTCCCAGCTCGGGCGGGCCGGAGGCGAGGGTTTCACGGAAGAGATTGCGGCCGAGGCTCTCGAGTCCGGCCGGGTTGTTGAAGCGAACCAACTGCACGCGGAAGGTGGTGTTGCCGTTGGGCCCGCTGTAGGTGACCTCCCCGTTGGGGGAGATGGTGATGTTGGTGGTGCCCGGTGGGACCGCTTGGAAGCCTCCGAGGAGGGTGAAACCCTCGCTGGTGACAATGCGGCCGTCCGAGGCCACCTTGAAGGCGCCGGCGCGGGTGTAGGCCCGGGTGCCGTCCGGCAACTGCACCTCGAAGAAGCCATCCCCCTGGATGGCGACGTCGAGTCGTTCGCCGGTCTGGGTGAGTTCACCCGTGGTGAAGATACGGGCGGTGGCCACGGGCCGTGCGCCCTGGCCCACCTGCAGTCCGGTGGGCAAAAGGTTGCCCTGGCCGCTTTCGGAGCCCGGGGCGCGCAGGGTTTGATAGAGGAGTTCCTGGAACTCGACCTTGCTCTTCTTGAACCCCGTGGTGTTGACGTTGGCAAGGTTGTTGGCGATGACGTCGAGGTTCAGCTGCTGGGCTTCCATCCCGGCGGCGGCTGAGTAAAGGGCACGCAACATGGCGACCTCACGATGATCGGCGGTTCAGGTTCAGGTTCAACCCGGGTTACCCAGTTCGGCGATGATTCGGCCCATGCGTTCGTCCTGCGTCTGAAGCACGCGATGATTGGCTTCGAAGAGGCGCAGGCTGGTGAGCAGACTGGCCATCTCGGTCAGGGGCGAGATGTTGGAGGATTCCCGCGCTCCCTGGATGATCCGGGATTGTGTGGCCGGCTGCGGGAGCAGCGCCGGATCTTCCGGTACGAACCATCCGCCCGGCAGGGCACGCAACCCCTGTGGATTGGTGAACTCGACCAGGCGCAGTCGAGCGCGCACCTCGGCGCCCTGAAGGATCTGGCCGTCCGGTGTGATGGTGATGGCATCGGCCCGACGCGGGTCCAGTTGGACCGGGCCGTTTTCGCCCATGACGCGGAGTCCGTGGTAATTGACCAGGTACCCTTGGGCGTCGAGGCGGAACTGGCCGCGGCGTGTGTAGGCGAGGGTGCCGTCGGGCAGTTGCAGCTCAAAAAAACCGGGTCCTTCGATGGCCAGGTCGGTCGGTGACTGTGAAGGGGTGATCTCGCCCTGGGTGAAGTTGGTGGCGACGGAAAGGCGCGGGATGTGGAAAAGGTTGCCGGGGGCCTGCGGTGCGCCGGAGGCGAAACCTGCCGGCACGGAGGACAGGGAGGTCTCCAGGCGCCGCGCGGCCGGGACCGCGCTGAGGGCCAGGTTTTGTGAGATGACATCCTGGGCCCGCGCCTGGGCATTCATGGCGGCTGCGGCCTGGTAAAGGCTCACATTCATTGCACCCCACGTGCGGAGCAACGCATGTGCCAGGCGTGGTTTCCCTCGGTTTCTGAAGGGTGAGAGGGGGTTGTGACGGAAAAAGCTGCCAGGTGGCGGTGCAGAGTTTGCCGGAAAGCCCTGCCGCAGCTTCACCGTGGCCGGATGCGGGAGAATGCCCGGCGCGGCAAGCTGCCCGGCGGAGGACCGCGCCTGACGCTGTCAGAGGGTTGAGAGGACTGGGGCTCAATCGCAACCGAGAGGGTTGATGCTCACAGGGCGGAAGGTGTCACGTGGGGCTTGGTCGGAGAGGCATCAAAACCGCAGGACACGCACCGGCCCGCGCAGGCCCTGGGCAGCCAGCTGCTTGGCTTGGCGGGAATGGGGCGTGATCCAATCTTCCAGGTTGACTCTTTCGCCGTTCAGGATGACGCGGCTTTTTCCGTCGCGCCAGATGCCACCCATGCCGTGTCCGAGGTAGACGTCGAGGAAGGCGGGCACCCGGCGCGCCCAATCCATGCCGTGTTTGCGAAGCTGGACGTGGATCGGCCCCGTGTCGAGCGCCAGCTTGAGAAACTGGAGAAAGATGCTTTTGCCGCTGGCTTGAGGGCCCACCAGGACGGTGAGATCCCCGAACGCAACCTCGGCGGTGCGAATCTGGCCGATGTGATGCAGGGCCAGGGATTCCAACGTGTTCATCGCGCTGCGCCCAGCCTGATGCTTGAGCAGGAGGATCGTCAATCGTGTTGTGGGCGTCCCGCCCTGGATGAACGGGGGCAGGGATCCTCCCTGGTTGCATCGTCGCATGGGCTGTTTGCAGGGAAGGATCCCGGTGCGTTTGCAAGTGATTCAGGTGGGAGAACCGTTCGGCGCCACCCCGGCGGGGTTCCGGGATCGGAGCATCTGAGCACGCAAGCGCTGGTAATCCTCCGGTGTGTCGAGGTCGAGGCAGGGGGAAGGATCGGGCGCGGGCCATTCGAACAGTTCGTTCGCATGGGCTTGGAGCAGTCCGCGCAGGCCCACGCCGTCGTGGGAAGTCAGGACCTCTGATTTCAATGCGGCATCGAAGACCAGCGGATGCCCGCGCCGGCCCTCCCAGACGGGCACGGTGATGCGGGCATGGCGCTCCTGATGCGCTTGGAGCAGGGCGCGGATCAGCGGGGCGTGCAATCCGGGCAGATCGGCCGGACTGACGAGGAACGTCCGCACGTCGGGTGGTGCAGCGCGCAGGCCGGATCGAACCGACTGGAGCATCTCACTTTCCGGGTCCGGGTTGAGTGCCCAACAGACCGGCAACCCGTCCAGGGTGGCGCGCAGCGGTTGACTCTGGTCGCCGGTCACGACGATGAGGCTTTCGACACCGGCCTGGTGAAAGGCTTCTGTCACGGCGCGCAGGACGGTGGTCCGGCCCCAGGGGAGCATCAGCTTGGGCGTGCCCATCCGGCGGGAACGCCCGGCGGCCAGGAGGATGGCGCATCTCATGGAGATTCAGCCGGTGGCATCCCAGCGAATGGGCATCTGGCGGATGCGTCTGCCGGTGGCGCGGGCGACGGCGTTGGCGATGGCGGGCGCCACCGCGACGATGGGTGTCTCTCCTGCGCCGGCCGGGGGCAGGTCGGGCCGGTTCAGGAGATGGACCTCGATCTCGGGCAGGTCCGACAATCGCGGCACACGGTAACGGCTGAGGGCGGCGTTGGCGGGGCGTCCGTTGGCAAAACGGACCTCCTCCCACAGGGCGGGGCCCAGTCCCATGAGGATGCAACCCTCCACCTGTGCGCGCAGGTTGTCGGGGTTGACCACGGCACCGCATTCGAAGACCTGGCAGATGCGGCGCACTTCGATGCGGCCGGCCTCGGTGTTCACGGCGACCTCCACGCAGGCGGCGACGTAGGAACCTTTCTCGGTGCCGCAGGCCAGCCCCCGGCCCACACCGGCCGGGGTGGAGGGTCGGCGTTCGTTCCAGCCGAAGCGCCGGGCTGCTTCTTCGAGGACGGTGCGGAGCCGGCCCGGTGGCAGGTGGCGCAGGCGAAACTCGAGGGGATCGGCCCCGGCGAGGCCTGCCAATTCGTCCATGGCGGATTCGCGGGCGAAGTGATTGGCCGTGGCAGCCAGGGCCCGGTAGGAACCCTGCCGCAACGGGCTTCGCGCGGGGATGTAGCGGCAGTGGGTGTGCGGGATGTCGTAGGGTGTGTCCAGGGCAGCGCGGCCGGAATTGAGATTGAGAAAGTGCCAGCAAACGATCCGGCCCGCGGTGTCCAGGGCCGCCTCCACGTCAATGACGGCTGCCGGGCGGAAGTAGGCCCAGGTGAATTCTTCTTCGCGGGTCCAGTGGACGAGCACGGGACGGCCGGCGGCGCGGGCCAGGCGCGCGGCTTCCATCCCGGCTTCGGCGGTGTGTTTGCCGCCAAAGCCGCCGCCGAAATCGGGCACCACCACGCGGACGTTGGACTCCGGCAGGTCGAGTGCACGGGCCAGTTCACGGCGACAACCGAAGGGATTCTGGGTGCCCAATGCGACGGTCACGCGGTCACCTTCCCATTCGGCGAGGGCGGCCCGGGTTTCCATGGGCACGTGTTGGACGTAGGCGACGTGATAGGTGGTACGGAGGCGTTGGGCTGCGGTTTCCCAGATTTGCCGGAACGGATTGTCCGGTGGGGATTCTTCGAGCTGCCCGCGAAGGTGCCGGTCCAAGGTGCGGCTGGAGGGAGCGTTGGCGGGTTCGGTCCACCGTGCGGTTTCTGCCAGGGCGGCGAGTGCACGGCGGGCCTCGGCCGAGGTGGGGGCGGCCACTCCGACGAACTCGCCCTCCCGGACGGCAATCACACCGGGGACCGCGCGTTCGGCGGCCTCCAGGTCCACGGATTGAAGTCGGGCACCCCAGGCGGGCGGGCGCAGGACGGCGCCGTACAACATGCCGGGCCGGCGCAGGTCGGAGGGATACCGATGTGCGCCGGTGACGATGTCGGATGCGTTCGGCCGTGCCAGGCTGTGTCCCATGATCTGCCAGTGGGCGGGCTCGGTCAGGGGCACGTTCTCAGGGGCCGGGCTCGACCATGCGGGATCCCGGGCTGTCAGCCGGGCGGCGTCGGCATAGGTGAAGCGGAGGTCTTGGTGCGGATGACGGACCTGCCCGTTTTCCACGGTCAGGACGGAGGGTTCGATCTCCCATTGCCGGGCCGCCACACGGCAGAGCCATTCGCGTGCGGCGGCGGCGGCGCGGCGCACCTGCGGCAGGGTGGAAGGCGTGGTCCGGCTTCCGGCGGTGATGCCGTCGTCCGGAGTCTCGTGCGTATCGGCCAGCAGCGCGCGCACGGTGTGGGGCGGCACGCGGAGTTCCTCGGCTGCGGCCTGGAGGATCTCGGCCCGTGCGCCCTGGCCGCACTCCACCTTGCCGCAAAACACCGTGATGGAACCGTCTTCGCCAAGGTGAAGTCGTGCACCGAGCGGGAGTTGATCACCCCGGGAGCCGCGGCTTCGGGCCTGGGCGTGCACACCGGATTCAGTGACCACCCAGAGGACTCCGGCACCCAACCATTGGAGGAACTCCCGTCGGGTGCATCCTGTGGGTGCAGAGTGGAGGCGATCCGCAGGAGCAGCGGTTGGACCGGACGCAGGGGTCGGAAATGAAGAGGGACGTTCCATGGTTGTCAGCGTTGCCAGAGCCGGGCTGCGCGATGGACGGCACGAAGGATGCGGGGATAGCCGCAGCACCGACAGAGGTTGGCATTGAGCCACTGGCGGATTTCGGCGTCGGTGGGCCGGGGTCGCCGTTCCAGCAGGGCAACCGTGGAAAGGATCATGCCCGGGGTGCAATAACCGCACTGGAAGGCCTGTTCGTCCAGGAACGCTTGTTGGACGGGGTGGAGTTGTCCGTTCCGGGCCAGCCCCTCGATGGTGAGGATGGAACGGCCGGCGGCCTTTTCGACCGGCAAGGTGCATGCGTGTTCGCGGTTGCCATCCACGAGCACGGTGCAGGCGCCGCACTGCCCTTCGCCGCAGCCGTACTTGGTGCCGGTGAGTTCGAGGTCTTCGCGGAGGACCTCCAGGAGCGGTCGGTCTGGTTCGGAGCGGACCGTGTGGCGTTGGCCGTTGATGGTGAGTTCAAACTGGCGTTTCATGGAAGCATCCCGGCGAGCCGGGGGACCGGTTGGCATCAGGCGATCGGACCGGGAGCGCGATCCGGCCACGGGCGGTCCGAACCCTGCCCCGGCTGGTAGTTTAGGGGACGCGGCGCGCAGCGGCAAACGGATTCGCCGGGACGAGTTCGTCCCGGGTCTGGCTCCGGGAAACAACCTCCGAGCTGGCGGGGACGGGTCGGGGGTCGGACGTGCCCCGGGCTTGCGGTTCGGTAAAAGGCGGTCGGACCACCCCGGCCGCGGGCAAGGCGCCGACCTTGTCCGAGTCGGGCAAGCTCCGGGAGGCGCAGGTCAGGACGGATTTCCGTGGCGAGAAAATGGGGCCACTTTATTTGACACGGGCAGGTTTCTGACCCAACCGTGGAGGCACAGCCCCGGGAAGCTGGGAATTTCCGCTTGGTTTCTTTGGCCTGTACCGACCCGGGGCAACTGCTGGCACCCCGGGGGAGATTGGGCTGGGGATCGGCAATTGTGACCGGTTTCGGACGGGGCGTGATCTGCCGGCAAGGACGAAAGGAAGGACGTGGGAATGGTTTTTGCAGATTGGGGAACTCCCGTTGGGATTGGCGCGTTCATGGCGGGGCTCGGGGTCTTTTTCTGGGGATTCTTCGGTGGGATGGCAGCCCTTCGGCGGGCGGATTGGGCGGAGCCCGGTAACAGGAAGGAGGCGCGCAGCCGGCCCGCCGGTCCGAGCGCCTGAGCCGCGTTTCAGCGAGGGCGTGCCGAGGGAGGCGCCGGGTGCCGGCGTTCCGGTCGCGTTCCAGCTTCGCCAGGCCGGTTCAGCGGGCCGGCGGAGGTTGGGCTGAAGAGGGTGGGCAAACGGGCGGTCCGGGCTTTTTACCCGGTTCTCCGGGAGGCGGGCGGGGAGGGCCGGTGCGGGTGGAAGAACGCACCGGCCCTCTGTTTTTGCGGCGGGAGCGGCCGAGCGCGGGTGTGGCGGCGTTCCTTGGCTGCGCCGCCGCTTCCGGGCGGGATGTTTGGCGTGTGCACCCCGCGGCTCGGCCGCCGATGGGCGCGCCACATGCAGAGTGCCGCAGCGCGGTGTGAGGTGCGAGGGGCCGGAGGTCCGCGGAGGTCCGGTTGCCGGGTGGCGGGGCTGGGGACGCGTCATTGACCTGCGTGTGCGGTTTTGCGAGGCTGGGTGGGTCTGTTTTGGGGGTGCCGATGAACATCGGGTTGTTGACCCACGAGATGGCGGTATTGGGATTGGGCGTGTTGCTGCTGCTGGCGGATCTTTGGTTGCCGGCGCGGCACCGGCGTGCGTTGGGTTGGGCAGCGGCGGCGGGGTTGGGGGCCCTGCTGGTGCTGAGCTGTGCGGGGTTTTTCGGTCTGGACGCCACGGGGACGGCTTTTGGCGGGATGTTTGTGCAGGACGGGCTGGCCCTGTTTTTCAAGCGGTTGTTTCTGCTGACGGGTGCGTTGGTCCTGTTGATGGCGGTGGAGTATGCGGACCGGTTCCGGGGTGGTGTGTCGGAGTACTTTGTATTGGTGCTGGTCGCGCTTGTGGGGATGATGTTGGCGGCTTCGGCGCGGGACCTGGTGTTGTTGTTTGTGTCGGTGGAGCTGATGACGGTGACGTTCTATGTGTTGACGGCGTACGAACGGACGCGGCGGGCATCGGTTGAGGCGGGGGTGAAGTATCTGATTCTGGGGGCGCTGTCGTCGGCGTTTCTGGTGTTGGGGATTGCGTTGTTGTGGGGCACCACCGGCCGGTTGCAGTTCCCGGAGCTGGCGATGGTCTCGGCCCGGTACAGCGAAGATCCGCTGTTTCTGGCGGGGGCGGCGCTGGTCTTCTCGGGTCTGGGTTTCAAGCTGGCGGCGGTGCCGTTCCAGGTGTGGGCGCCCGACGTGTATGAGGGATCGCCCACGCCGACGACGGCCCTGTTGGCGGCGGGGTCGAAGGCCGCCGGGATGGTCCTGCTGTTGCGCCTGTTTTTCACGGGTCTGCCGGGTCTTTGGGAGCGGGCGGAGGTGATGACGCTTCTGATGGTTGTGGCGGGCGCCACGATTTTGTACGGCAACCTTTGTGCGCTGGCCCAGCGGAACGTGAAACGGTTGTTGGGTTATTCGAGCATTGCACATGCGGGGTATTTGCTGCTGGGGGTGTGCGCGTTGAGCGGGGCCGGGCAATCGGCGGTGCTGTATTATCTGGTGGCGTATGCCCTGACCGTGGTGGGGGCTTTCACCGTGGTGGCACTGGTGCTGCGGCATACGGGTGGCGACGATGTCTCGGGCCTGGCCGGTCTGCACCAGCGTTCGCCGTTTCTGGCCGCGACGGTGGCCCTGGCCATGATCTCCCTGGCGGGCGTGCCGCCGTTGGCCGGATTCTTCGGGAAGTTTTTGTTGATCCGCTCGGTGCTCGAACAGACGGCGTTGCACGCCGGTTACGGTGTGCTGGCGGGGGTGGCGCTGGTGGGCGTGGTGATTTCGATTTACTACTATTTCCGCGTCGTGCGAACGATTTATTGGGAGGCCGCGCCGGAGACGGCCCAGCCGGTGGTCCTGCCCCAACCGCTGCGGTTCTCGGCGGCGTTGTGTCTGGTGGGCATGCTTTACCTGGGATTGTTCCCCGGGCGGGTGCTGGCCTGGGCGGAACATGCGGCGCGGGCTCTGGCATTCTGAGGGGTGTCGGGCAGCCGGCCTCGTCGGTGGCTGGACGTGTGCGGGGTGGCGCTCTGGCGGACTTCACTTGGCGGCGCCCTGGAGGGTTTTCCATGATTGCGGCGTGCTCGGGTTGAACCACGCGGGCCGGACATTCGGCGCGGTGCGGCGACTTCGTCACGAGCCGCCCCGGCGGCGGGAGTCGAGCTTGCGCAGCATCCTCTTTCCGGGTTGGCGCGTTCCGGGTGCAACGAGGGGCGTGGGGTTCACGATGCTCAGGTTGCTGGCGCTGGCGGCGGCTTTTCCGCCGGCCCCGACCCCGGCGGCAGAGGATCCCGGGCCGAGTGGCTCCTCTGTGTCCGGACCTCCCGGGGGCGTGGAAGTTGTAGAGATCAGCGGAACGGTCTTGTGGGCGGATGCGGGGGCTCATCGGCTCATTGTGTGGGATGGAGGCCGGGTGCGGCTCTGGGAGACCGACTGGGGCGGGGCAAGTTGGAAACCGGGGACACGCGTTCGAGGCCGCGGGGTGGCACTGGTGGAGGGGCGGGGCGACTGGACGCGTGTGGGGCCCTTGGACTGGGTGGTGGACAATGACGGTGTACATGCGGCGACGGTGAAATCCGGCCGCGTGTTTCTGCCGGCTGGCCGGCATCCGTTCCGATTGGAATGGTTCAACGCGGCGGATGCCTGGGAACTGGTGCTGGAATGGCACGGTCCCCGGGGCTGGTCCGGGGCGATCCCTGCGGATCGCTTCTGGCATCGAGCTGCGGGTGTTTCGGGCCCGTGGCGTCCGGGTCTGCGATACGCGGTGTTTGCCGCGGCGGGGGAACGCCTTCCGATGTTTTCGGGCGACGCGACCCTGTTGGCCACCGGGGTTTGCGCGGGGGTTACGCTCGAGATGTTGCCCCACCGGGAGCAGGTGGCGGTGGTGTTCGAGGGATTCCTGGAGGTGCCCGCGCCGGGCGTGTGGGAGTTTCGGCTGCTCTCCGACGATGGGAGCCGGCTGCGGGTGGGCGAACGGGCGTTGGCGTGGGAGGTGCTCGGGCAGGGTTTGTTGCCGACGCCGCGGCGGGTCTGGCCCGGCGAACCACTGGGGGCCGGTGCGGGACCGTTTTGGGCGGTGGTGGAAGGTCGGGTGCGATGGGCGGCACGGTCCGATGGTGCGCAGGTGATGGAGCTGGAGGCGGGTTCGGGTCGGATCCGGGTGGAGGTGGGGTCGGAGGGTGCTGGGGAACCGGAAGGCTGGAAGGGGCGATGGATGCGGGTGACCGGGGTGTGTCTGCCGGTCCGAGGTGCGGAGGGACCGCCGGTGGCGGGTCGGCTGTTGGTCGGGGACGCGGCGTTGTGTGAGGTGCGGGAGGAGACCGCCGGTCCGGCGGAAGCGGGGCAGCCGTTGGTGTTGGAAACGGCGGCCGAGGTGCACGGGCTGACGCGGGAAGAGGCGGCCCGCGGGCATCGCGTGCAGTTGAGAGGCACGGTGACCTGTGTGTTGCCGGAGCACCAAGCGGTGGTGATTCAGGATTCGACGCGGGGGTTGTACGTGGTGGACCGCTCCGGGCGGGGAGAAGGGCTGCCGCGGTTGGGCGACTGGGTGGAGGTGGAGGGGAGGACCGATCCGGGTTTGTTTGCGCCGATGGTGTATGCGGATCGGGTGGAGGTGCGCGGGACGGGTCCGTGGCCGGAGCCGGTGGCGGCGCACTGGGAACCGTTGGCCAGCGGCAGCCTGGATGCGCAATGGGCGGAACTGCGGGGGTGGGTGACCGCGGTGCGGAGCAACGGGGTCTCCCTGCTGATGCGGGAAGGGCTGGTGGAGGTGGAGTTGCGGCTGCGGAACGGCGTGGTCCCGCCCCCGGTGGCGTGGGAAGACGCGCTGGTGCGGATGCGAGGATGTTTGTTTGCCTCCTGGGATTATCAGACCCACCAGGTGCGGGCGGGGACGGTTCGGTTGTACGCCGCGGAAGTGTGGGTGGAACAACCGCCGCCGCGGGATCCGTTCGATGTGCCGCTGAAGGGTGTGACGGCCCTGCGGTTGTTCGATCCCGGTGCGGGCCTGTTCCAGAGGGTGCGGGTGCGCGGGCGACTGAGCCTGCAGGACGGGCGCGAGCTGTTTCTGACCGACAGGGGATCGGGTGTGCGTGCGTGGCTGAGGCACGACCCGGGCCAATTGGCCCCGGGACTGGAGGTGGAGCTCTCGGGATTCCCTGATGTGGCAGGTCCCGGAGCGCCGGTGTTGCGGCATGCTTGGGTGCGTGTGCTGGGGCAGGGCACGTTGCCTGAACCGGAGAGCCTGCCGGAAGGCGAGTGGGAACCGGCGGTTTGGGATGCGCGGCGGGTTCGACTGGAGGGCGTCTGGGTGGAGAGCCGCCGGTTGGAACGTGGCTGGCTGTTGGTGTTGCAGCGGGGATGGCGCACATTGCCGGTGCGGTGGGTTCGGGAGGACGCACCTCCGGAAGTGGCGCCGGGGAGCCGCGTGGCGGTGACGGGTGTGTTGGCGGTGACACCGGCCGGGGTTCCCGGTTGGGGCCGGCCGGGAGGGTTCGAACTTCGGATGGGAGCCGCCGACGGATGGATCTTACTGGCGCGCCCGCCTTTTTGGACTCTGGAACGGTTGCTGGTGGCGGTGGGGGTCTTGGTCGGGGGGTTGCTGCTGGCCACGCTGTGGATCACGCAACTGCATCGCCAGGTGGAGCGGCGCGGTGCGGCGCTGGAACGCGAGATCCGGGCGCGCCAACGACTGGAGCAGCAGCAGGCATTGGAACAGGAGCGGGCCCGGGTGGCGCGTGATCTGCACGACGAGTTGGGTTCGGACCTGACGGAGATCTCGATGTTGCTGGCACGGGCGCAGTCGCCACAGGCGACACCGGAGCGCGCCCGGGAGTATCTGACCCAGGCGGCGCAGAAGGCGCGGCAGATGGTCACGGCGCTGGACGAGATCGTCTGGGCGATGAATCCGCGACACGACTCGCTGGGGTCGTTGATCAGTTACCTGTGTGTGCACGCGGACCGGTTCCTGAGTCTGGCCGGGATTGCCTGGCGGCTCGAAGAGGGGCGTGCGCCGGCGGATCTGCCGGTGGACTCGCCGCGGCGCCATCATCTTTTCCTGGCTTTCAAGGAGACGCTCACCAACGTGGTGCGGCATGCCGGGGCGACCGAGGTGCGCTTTCGGCTCGACGTGGAGGGGGACCTGCTCATTCTGACGGTTTGCGACAACGGGCGCGGGTTGCCGCCGGATCGGACGGCGCCGGGAATGGATGGGCTGGTCAATCTGCGCGCGCGTTGCGAGAAGTTGGGCGGCCGGCTGGAGGTGGAAAGTGCGGCCGGGGAAGGCACCACCTTGCGGTTCTGTCTGCCACTGGGCCAGCGGTCATGACCAAGGTAGCGATCGTGGAGGACAACCGGGTGATCCGGGAAAGCCTGGCGGAGTTCGTGGAGGCGGATCCCGAGTTCCGGGTGGTCTGCGCGTGCGCCACGGCGGAGGAGGCCCTGCGGTTGTTGTCCCGGCACGGGCCGGACATCGTGCTGATGGACATCCAACTGCCCCAGCAGTCGGGCATCGAGTGCACGGCCCGGCTCAAGCAACTGCTGCCGGAGGTGCAGATCATCATGGTGACCGTGTACGAGGACACCGACCGGATTTTCAAGGCGCTGCGGGCGGGTGCGTGCGGGTATTTGTTGAAACGGTGCACGCCGGAGGAGCTGCGGGCGGCGATCCGGGAGGTTTGCCAGGGCGGCGCCCCCATGTCGCGCGAGATCGCGCGCAAGGTGATCGCGTCGTTTCAGGAGCCGGTGACGGCGGCGGCGCAGGTGGCGGAATTGTCGCCGCGGGAGCGGGAGATCCTCGAACTGGTTGCGGCCGGTCATCCGAACAAGGAAATCGCGGCGCGCCTGGGCCTGACCGACGGGACGGTGCGGTGGCATCTGCGGCACGTGTATCACAAGCTGCACGTGCGTTCACGGATGGAGGCGGCCTTGAAGTTTCGATCGGCCACGGGCGGTTGAACCGCAACCGCCCCGCCGGATGGGATGGCTCGATCTCCGTCCCTTCCGGCGGGTGCGGGCGCCCGGCCCGGGGATGACCCCTGGAGCTTGCACCGGCGAAGACGGAGGGGGAGACTCCTGCCCATGGAGTGGCCTGCGGACTACCACATGCACACGCCGTTGTGCCGGCATGCGCGGGGGGAACCGGTGGAGTATGCCCTGCGGGCGCGGGAACTGGGCCTGCGCGAGATCGGATTCACCGACCATGCCCCGATGCCGCGCGACGATTTCGATGACTGGCGGATGCACGCCTCGGAGTTGGACGCCTACATCGCCCGGGTGGAGGCGGCCCGGCGCGCCGTGCCGGAGGTGAACATCCGGCTCGGACTGGAGGTGGATTACCTGCCGGGCCTGGAACCCTGGATCCGGGATCTGGCGGCGCGGCATGCGTGGGATTACCTCATCGGATCGGTGCATTATGTGAGCGAGGACTGGGCGATTGATCATCCCCAGCAGGTATCGCGTTGGGATCGGAGTGATCCGGGGGCGGTCTGGCGGGCCTACTTGGAACGGTTGCGCGCCGCGGCGGCCAGCGGGCTGTTCGACGTGCTCGGGCATGTGGATCTGCCGAAGAAATTCGGGCACCGTCCGCCGCCGGATCTGGTGGCGGTGTGGCGGGAGGTGTTCGAGGCAGCGCGGGGCGCGGGCTGCGCCATCGAGATCAACACGGCAGGCCTGCGCAAACCGTGCGCGGAGATCTATCCCGCGCCGGACCTGCTCCGGTTGGCTTGCGAAACGGGCGTGGAACTGACGTTTGGCTCGGACGCGCATGCGCCGGAAGAAGTGGGGGCGGGCTGGGACGAGGCGATCCGTTGGTCGCGGGCGGTGGGTTATCGGGAGTGGGTGCGGTTTGACCGGCGGCAAAAGAGCCGGGTATCCCTGCCGGAGGTCTGCGCGCCCGGGACCGAATCGCCGTGGGACCGATGAAGCGCAGGAGCAAATCAGGCGGATGCGCCTGCCGGGGTGCCGCCGGTGTTCAAGGCCGATGCGATGGTGCCGAGCAGCTTGTCGTGGTCAATGGGCTTTTGGAAGAAGGCCACGGCACCGATCTGTTTGGCCTTGTTCTGATGCTTGGCAGGGTCGTCGGCGGAAATGATGATCACCGGCTTGTGCCAGTCTTGGTAAAGACGCTCCAACCACTGGACCAGGGTGAACCCGCTCCATTCCGGGCCTTCAATGGGGGAGCTCGGGAGGTGGATGTCAACGATGAGCAGGTCGGGATTCTGCGTGCGGACGAGCCGCAGCGCGGTTTCGGCATCGGTGGCGCTGAGCGGTTCGAATCCGCCCGCCTCGAGTTTGATGCCCAGGGCCTTCACCACGACCGGGTCGTCGTCCAGGATGAGGATTTTTTTCCTGTTCATGCTCTGAACCTCAGTACGCCGTCCGCCCACCCGTCCTATAAACCAAGCCGGAGGGGTCTGCAACGGGCAATTCCCGGCGGGCCGGGGGATCCGGCGGGGTGCAGAGCGGCGGGGCCTGTGGGAAGGGGGAGCGCATGGCAGCGGTAGAAGCGGGGCCGGAACGGGACCGGGCCACCCGTGTGCGCCGGTTGTTCGACGCCATTGCGAGGCGTTATGACCGGATCAACGACCTGCAGTCGGCGGGCCTGCACCGGTTGTGGAAACGGCGGCTGGTGAAGCTGGCCGGGGTGGGGCCCGGGGATCGTGTGCTGGATGTTTGTTGCGGGACCGGCGACGTGGCGATGCGATTGGCACGGGCCGGCGCGGAGGTGACGGCGGTGGATTTCAGCGAGGCCATGCTGGAGGTGGCCCGGCAACGGGCGCGCCGTTGGCGCGGTGCGGCCGGCCGGGTGCGGTTCCTGCAGGCCGATGCGATGCGATTGCCGTTTGCCGACGGTGCATTCGACGCGGTGACCATTGCGTACGGACTGCGGAACCTGGCCGACTGGCGTGCCGGGCTGCGGGAGCTGATCCGCGTGACGCGTCCGGGCGGGCGGGTCGTGATCCTGGATTTCGGGAAACCGGAGTGCGGATGGTGGCGTCGCGTGTACTTTGGTTACCTCCGATGGGTGGTCCCGTTGTGGGGGAGCTGGGTGGCGGGCGACCGTTCCGCCTACGCCTACATCCTGGAGTCGTTGGAGGCTTATCCCGCCCAGCCCGGCGTGGCCCGGGCGTTGCACGAGCTGGGATGCGAGCCGGTCGAGGTGATCAACCTGCTGGGCGGGGCGATGAGCCTGCACCGGGGCATCAAACGGCGGTGATCAGCCCCGTGGCGGGGCGGCCTGCGCGGGCTCCGGGGCGGGCCACACGTCGGCCAGCCCGCGGCGGGCCATCCGTTCGAGGGTCTCGATCCAGAGCGGGTGCTCGTTGAGACAGGGGATCTGTGCGTATTCGCGTCCGCCGGCCTCCAGAAAGGTTTCGCGCCCGCGCATCCCGATCTCCTCCAGTGTCTCCAAGCAATCCGAGACGAACGCGGGACAGATGACCAGCAGTCGTTGGATTCCGGAACGCGCCAAGCGGGCAATCTCCTCGTCCGTGTAGGGCCGCAGCCACGGGTCACGGCCCAGGCGGGATTGAAAGGCCACCGACCAACGCTGAGGTGGGATGCCGGCTTCCCGGGCGAAGGCTTCGGCGGTGCGGAAGCACTGGTGGCGGTAACAGGTGGCGTGGGCGGGGCTGGGGATCTGGCAGCAATCCGGCACCGAGAGACAATGCCGGCCGGTGGGATCGCTCTTGCGGATCTGGCGTTCGGGCACGCCGTGAAAACTGAACAGCAAGTGGTCGTAACCCTTCTCCAGCCAGGGCCGGGCGCTTTCGACGAGCGTGCGGATGTAATCGGGGTCTTGGTAGTACGGCGGTTCGACTGTCAACCGGATCTGGGGTGCCTCGCGGGCCACGACCTCTTTCACCCGCTCGACCGCGGTTTCATAGCTGGACATGGCGTAGTGCGGGAACAGCGGGATCAGGTGAAGGCGGTCCACGCCGGCACGTGCCAGGCGCCGAACGGTGTCCGGGATGGACGGGTTTTGATACCGCATGGCCAGTTCCACCGGCAGGCCGAGTCGTTCCTGCAGTTTTCGCTGAACGTTTCGGCTGATGACGATGAGCGGCGACCCTTCCGGAGTCCAGATGGACTGGTAGGCGTGCGCGGACTGTTTGGGTCGGTTGATCAGGATCATGCCCACGATCCAGCGCCGCAGCAGCCACGGCACGTCCATGACGCGCGGGTCCATGAGGAATTCATCCAGGTAACGACGCACGTCGCGCACCGAGGGCGAGTCGGGCGAGCCGAGGTTGACGAGTAAAACGGCCGGTTTCATGCGCGCAAAGATGCCTGATGGAAACTGGCGATGCGTTCGGCTGCGCGGAGTCCCGAGAGGATCGAGTCGCCGAGGGAGATGCCGTCGCGGTAATGGCCGCCGAAGAAGAGTCCCGGGCAGGCCTGTTCCAGTTCGTCCATGCGCCGGCGGTAGTCCCCGTAGCCAAGATTGTACTGCGGAATGGCACGGGGCCAGTGGTAATGGTGGCGGAAGACCGGTTCGCCGCGCACGCCCAGCAGCACGCGAAGATCCTCGCACGTGATGCGGTAGAGGTTTTCCGCCGGCAGGCCGGCCAGCTCGGGTTGCCTCTCCCCGCCGATGTAACTGGTGAGGGTGACGTACCCGGCCGGCGCCCGGTTGGGGAAGAGCGACGATGAGAAGATGGTGCCCAGGATGCGGAACCCTTCGATTCTCGGGATGAGCATGCCAAAGCCTTCGCACGGATGGACGACGTCCTCGCGGCGGAAACCCAGCACGACGCTGGCCACGGGCGGATAACGGATTTCCCCGAGAAACCGCAGCGTGTGCCCTCCGTCGGTCTCCAGGCTGATCTCTGCGAGTTTGAACGCCGGGGCGGCCAGCAACACGGCAGAATGTTCCCGAATCTGTTCGCCGTCGGCCGTGCGCACGGTCAGCTGCCATCCCGAACCGGACCGGCGGATGCGGGTGACCGCAGAGCGCAATTGCACGGCCGGGCCCAGCCGCTCGCGGAGCGTGTCGGGCAGAACCTGGAGCCCCTCGTCGAAAGAGAACTTGGGCGCACGATCCTTGGCCACTTCACCCCGCCGTTTGCGGGCCCGGGCGCCGAAGATCTGGCCGCGGATGAGCGAGCCGTACTCGCGTTCCAGTGCGGCCAGTTTGGGAAAGGCCTGCTGGACGGACAGTCGTTCCGGATCACCCGCATAGATCCCGGCCACCAGCGCATCAATGGCGCGCTCCAAAAATTCCTGGTTCAGCCGCCGCCGCACGAAATCCGCGATGCTTTCGTCCCGGCCATCCCGTTTGGCGGGGACGAACGGTTCGCGCAACACGGCCCATTTGGCCCGCCAGCTGAACAGGGGCGTGGTGAAGAACCCCAGCGGCGACCCGGGCATGGGGACCGGCCGACGGTCCCGCACCAGGTAACGGGCTTGCGCGCGCGGATCCGGATCCAACCGGCGCGAACTCAAGCCCGCGTCGCGCACCAGCTGGGTGATGCGCGGTGAGGTCTCGAGGATCGTGTTGGGGCCGAACTCGGCCAGAAAACCATTCACCCGCACGGAACGGATGGCCCCGCCGACACGGTCGGTGGCCTCATAGACCACGACCGCCACGCCGCAACGCTGCAGGGCAAACGCGGCGGTCAAACCAGTGATCCCACCGCCGACCACCGCCACCGCCGGATGCATTTGGGTTTCTGACCGTGCCGTACTCATCGGGTCGCAAATGTGCGGTTCCAGAGTAGTCCAAGAGGGCTGGCCCGCCAAACCGGATCGTCCAGCCGGTAAACCGGCCTGGCGAGGCTTCCGGGGGCGTGCCTGCCGCTCGAGGCCGGGGGCAGGGGAGTCGAAAGCCTTTTGAGCTGGCGCTCCGGGCAGCTGTGGCGTATCAGCGGAAAACATTCACACCGTTTCGCCATGAACATGCAGGTGAGTTTTCCCCTCGGGGTTGTCCGGGTGCACGTGCCGAGTCTGCTGGCCGCGTGCCTCTGGCTGGCCGGGCTCCATCCTGCGTGTGCCTTGGGACCGTCGCGCACGCTGCCGCTGCTGACCGAATGGCGTTTCCGGCTCGGGGACTCTCCCGACCTGCCCTGTGTGCTGGCGTATGATGAACCGCTGTTCGGACCGGCACCGGACCGGCCGTCTGGCGAGGCGAACCGGCGCGTGGTGCGATTGAAACCGTGGATCCTGCCCACGGCCAACCGGTTTCTGGGAGACAACACCCCTCCCCATCGGACGCCGGAGCGCGGGTTCGACTGCGAGATCCCCTGCACATTGCCCGGCTACGACGACTCGACCTGGCAGGTGGTGCGGCTTCCGCACGACTGGGCCATTGCGGGCCCGTTCGATGCTTCGGGCCGGCGGGTGGGCGGCGAGATGGGGCGCCTGCCGAGTCCTGGCGTCGGTTGGTACCGGAGGCGGTTCGAACTTCCGGCGGCCGAGGCCGGTCGCCGCGTGTTCCTGGAAGTGGAAGGAGCCATGGCCTATGCCGCGGTCTGGTTGAACGGTCATCTGGTGGGTGGCTGGCCGTATGGCTACGCCTCCTGGAGTTTGGATCTCACGCCGTGGGTCCGCTGGGGGCGGGAGAACATCCTGGCCATCCGGCTGGAGAATCCTCCGCGATCGTCCCGATGGTATCCGGGTGGCGGTCTGTATCGGTCGGTCCATCTGCGTCTCGCGCCGCCGGTGTATGTGGATCCGTGGGGCGTGTTCGTCCGGACCCCACAGGTGAGCCACGACCGGGCCCGCGTTCGGGTGGAAACGATGGTGGTAAACGAGACCGCGGCGCCGGTGCCGGTGGAGGTGAGGACCACACTCCATCGCGCCGAAGCGGACGGCCGGACCCCGGGCCGCCTGGTGGCCCGGATGGAGCCGGTGCGTGTGGTGGTGCCAGCGGGTTCGCGCACCTCGGTGGTCGCCGTTGCGGAGGTGAAGAACCCGAAGCTGTGGGGGCCGCCGCCCACCCAGCAACCGCATCTCCATGTGGCGGTGACCACCCTCCGGGACGCGCACGGGAACAGCGACCGGCATGTGACAGTCTTCGGCATCCGCGATGTGCAGTGGGATCCCGAGCGTGGCCTGATCCTCAACGGCGAGCGGATCCCGATCCGGGGCGTGAACCTGCATCATGATCTGGGGCCCCTGGGTGCGGCCTTCTACCCGCGCGCGGCCGAGCGCCAGCTGGAGATCCTGCGGGAGATGGGTGGCAACGCCATCCGCACGGCCCACAACCCGCCGGCTCCGGGCCTGCTGGAGCTGACCGACCGGCTGGGGTTTCTCGTCCTGGACGAGATTTTCGACTGCTGGGAGCGGCGCAAAACTCCGAACGATTTCCACCGGATCTTCCCCGAGTGGCACGAGGCGGACTTGCGCGCGTTTGTGCGGCGGGATCGAAACCATCCCTCGGTGATCCTCTGGAGCATCGGCAACGAGGTTGGGGAACAGTACACGGGCGAGGCGGGCGCGGCCGTGGCGCGGCGGCTGTATCAGATCGTGAAGGAGGAGGATCCGACCCGTCTGGTGACCTGCGCCATGAACTGGGCCAAACCCGACATGCCCCTGCCTGCCGTGTTGGACGTGATCGGCCTCAATTACCAGGGCGAGGGCATTCGGGACACCGAACCGTACGCGGACTCGAGAGGGATCCGCACTCCGCCGCTCCATGACGCGTTCCGTCGGTCGTTCCCGGACAAGCCGATTCTCAGCACCGAGACGGCGGCAACGGTGAGCACCCGCGGAACCTATCTCTTTCCGGTCACGCCGCCTGCCAGTGCGCCGGTGCGGGAGGGAGCGGGTGGCGACCGTGCGCGCGGTTACGTGAGTGCCTATGAGCTGTACACCGCCGATTTTGGCGCCTCGCCGGACAAGGTGTTTGCCACGCTGGCGCGGCATCCTTTTGTGGCCGGACAATTCGTCTGGAGCGGGTTCGATTATCTGGGCGAACCCACGCCCTACGACGCATCGCGCAGTTCCTACTTCGGGATCGTGGATCTGGCGGGGTTTCCGAAGGATCGTTATTACCTCTACCAATCGCAATGGCGGCCCGATCTGCCGATGGTGCATCTGCTGCCGCACTGGAGCTGGCCGGAGCGCGTGGGCGAGGTGACACCGGTGCACGTGTTCACCACCGGCGATGAGGTGGAGTTGTTCCTGAACGGGCGTTCCCTGGGCCGCAAGCGCAAAGGACCGGGCGAGGTGCGACTCCGATGGGACGATGTGGTGTATGAGCCCGGCGCGTTGCGGGCGGTGGCCTACCGCAACGGCCGGGTTTGGGCCACCGCCGAGGCCCGCACCGCGGGCACACCGGCGCGACTGGAATTGCGGCCCGACCGCGCGGCGATTCAGGCGGACGGACAAGACCTCTGCTTCGTGACGGTACGTTTGACGGATGCGTGGGGCACGCGCGTGCCGCGCACGCCGCTGCGGGTCCATTTCGAAGTGGCGGGGCCGGCGGAGATTGTTGCGACCGACAACGGGGACCCGACCGATTTCGAGCCGTTTCCCTCGTCCAGCCGGCGTGTGTTCAACGGGCTGTGCCTGGTGGTGATCCGCGGACGGGCTGGTGAGGCGGGTCGGATCCGATTGACCGCCCGGGCGGACGGGCTGCCGGGGGCGGAGTTGTGGATCCGCTCGCTTCCCACCCGACGGGCACAAGACTGACCCGCCCGGGAAGAACGCGTGCGCGGCCGGCTCGGGTCACGGATGGGTCAAACGACACACCCGTGGGCGATCCGCAAACCCGACCGGCATCGCCCACGGGTGGTCGTACCGCGCTCGATCTCCCGTTCCTCGTTCTGGCGAAGAGCAGCCCGATCGTCACGGATTGCCCAACAGCCGGAAGAACACACTGCCCGGCTCCGTACCGATCGGGACCGTCACCGGGCTGGTGGTCCCGCCCGGATAATCCATCCAGTTGGTGCTCAGCCCGACCGAGAGGCTGTTGGTTTGGTACTGCAGCCTGAAGTTGCCGCTCCAGCTGAACTGGATGGCCCCGGCCGTGCGCGTGAATTGGAGCGTGGGCGGCGCGGTGACGGTCTGGACTTCGATGCTTCCGTCTTCGGCCAGCCGGTTGATCCAGGTCGCCCCGCCACCGGTGATGGTGAAGTTCTGGCCGTTGACCACCGCCTTGTTGAAGATCGGGAAGCGGTCACCCGCGGCCAGCGTAGGGCCGAGGTTCACCACGTGGATGGTTCCCTGCCCGAGGTTTTGAGGCGTGCCTGCGACCTCGATGATGTCGTGCGGCGGTAGCGGACCGGCGGCCGCCTTGTTGATCTCGATGACGATGTCGCCGCTGATCAACAGGTCCTGACCGATCACCAGCGTGCCGATGGCGCCCGGGGCCGGGCCGGGCAACAGTTGCGTGCCCGCCTCGGCCTGGACGAAACCGAGGATGGGGCCCGTGCCACCCAGCGCGCCGCCGTACACGTAGGTGGCGGCCCCCCAGTTCTCGCCGTTCACCACGAGGGTGCCGTTGCTGACCGTGGTGGTGCCGAAGTAACTGTTGCTGGCCGTGAGGGTCACCACGCCCGGGCCGAGTTGCAGGACCGAGCCGGAACCCGAGATCACACCGGGCACCACCAGCTCGCCCTGCCGGTTGAAGACCAGCATGCCGTTGTTGACGACGTTGCCGGTGCCGATGGAGCCGCTGGAGCCGCCATTGCCCACCTGCAGCGTGCCAAAGTCAATGGTGGTGCCGCCCGGGTAGTCGTTCTCCCCGGTGAGGATCAACCGGCCCATGCCGGCGTGCCAGACCGCGCCGCGATTGGCCACGGCCACGTCGGTGGAGACCACGCTGCGAATGTTGCCCGGAAAGGTCACGTCATCGGGACGGTTGAACACCAGCAGACGCCGCGTGTCGTTGTACTCCCAGCTGTTGGTGAAGATCACGTCTCCGACGATGGCGCCGGCGCCCTCGGTGAATCCGTCGCCCAGCACGATGGCGCCGCCGCCGATCCATGTGCCGCCGGTGTAGGTGTTGTTGCCCAGGAACATGATCCCGCCGTCGTTGAAGTTGTTGACGTCTTTGAACACCACGCCGCTGCCGGTGATGGTGTTGGTGTAAACGAAGACGGGGACCTCGGGCCAGATGCCGTCCTGCCGCACCAGCCGCAACATGCCGTGGTTGGTGACGGCCGAGCTGAGCAACTGGCCGGCATTGCCGCGACTGGGCTGGAAGATGGCGCCGGGCTCGATGAGGGTCCAGCCGGTGTAGGTGTTGGCCCCGATGGCCATCAACCAGCCGCGCCGCACGATCAGGTTGCCGGAGCCGGTCAGGATCCCGTTGCCCGAGAGTGACCACTGGCCCGTGCTGTCGAAGATGAGCGTGCCATTGTTTTCCACCGGCGCCGTGGAGGCCAGTTTGCCGGTGGGACCGCCGTCGCCCACCTGCAAAGTGGCCTGGTTGGTCGTGCCGCCGGTGTAGGTGTTGTCCGCCTCCAGGATCAGCGTGCCCGGCCCCTCGTGCACGAGCGAACCGGTGCCGCTGATCACGCCGGGGATCACCAGCGTGCCTTCGCGTCGGACGACGAGGCTGCCGTTGTTTTGCACCGGGCCGGTGCCCAGGCTGCCGGTGGTGCCGCCGTCGCCGACTTGCAATCTCCCTTGGAGAGAGGTGCCGCCGGAGTAAGTGTTGTCGCCCGTCAGCACCCATTTGCCCGGGCCGATCTTGGCGAGGGCCGTCGGCCCACCACTGTCGCCCAGTACCGCGGCCAGGAGATTGTCGGCCTCGTTGGTCCCGCCGAGGGTCAGCACGCGCTGGCCCGACCCGTCGAGGACGACGGCGCCGGAGTTGATCAGACGCAGGGCGCCGGTGCCGGAGGCGTCCAGCAAGCCGCCGCCGGTGCCCAGGGTGAACAACCGGTCAACCGTGGCGCCGGGTCCGGTGTAGAGGAACGTCCCGCCGTTCAGGACGAGATTCGCAGGGTCGGCCGGCGAGGCGCCGATGTCGCTGGGCGCGCCTCCGTTGGCGAGGGCACCCACCTGCAGGACGCCGCCGGCGATGAGGGTGGGGCCGGTGTAGGTGTTGGCGCCGCCGGCCAGTGTCAGCGTGCCCGAACCGCTCTTGGTCAGGCCGCCCGCGCCGCCGATTTTGTTGGCGCCGCCGGAGGTGATGGTGTAGGGCTTGGCGGCGTTGTTGACCAGGACCTGGAAGGGTTCGACCGGGGCATTGACCGTGATGTCGGTCGTGCCGGTGGCGGCATCACTGAACAACACCCAGCCGCCGTTGGCGAAGAGCGTGGGGCTGCCGCCGTAGGTCCAGTTGTTCGGAGTCACAAGATCCCAGGACCCGTTGTTCCCGCCGGTCCAGACATAGGCCAGGTCCGTGACATGGAGGTACAGTGTGTTGCCCTGGATGCTCAGGTTGCCCACGGCTCCCTGAACGAGCCCGAGAGCGACGTTGGGGGCGGAACCCGAGGTCCAAGTGAGAAGGGGATAGCTTTGGTTGACGTTGAACGAGCCGCCGATCACTTCGATGACCACGGTGCCGGTTGAGGCGAGATTGCCAGCCGCCAGCGGTGCCGTGGTGGTGCTGGTCACGTTGTCGAAGGCCAGTGTGCAACCGCTCTGGGACCCGAGTACGAGGTTGGCCGGCGACACCGGTGCGGTTCCTGCGCGGATGACCAGCGCGGCGCCGTCCGCCACGGTGATGTCGCCCGAGCCGCTTTTGCCGCCATGGAAGACCAGACGTCCTGCATGGACCACGGTGGGCCCGCTGTACGAGGCCGTGCCGCCGAGGGTCACCGTGCCGGCGCCGGATTTTTCCAGCGAACCGCCGCTGCTGGTCAGCGGCGTGTTCAAGACGACTTCCTGACCGCCGCTGTCGAATTTGTAAAGCTGACCGGCTGCGGTGCTGAACCGGGGGGAGTAATCGAAGGTGTTGGCGGCGCTCCACCGCAAGGTGCCGCCTTCGAACGAGAGGGTGCTGCCCTGGCCGAGCGGACCCGAAACCCCGGGGTTCTCCGGCCCGTTGACAACCAGCGTGCCGCCGGCCAGCCGGACGGTCCCGCTGAAGCTCCCGGCGCCGGAGAGCATGAGGGTGCCACTGCTGACCTGCAACGTGCCGGCGCCATTGATGGCGTAAGGGAAACTGGCCACCCCTTCGGGCGCATCGTAATCGAGCGTGCCGGCGTTGATGGCCAGGGTGGGCGTGCCGGTGAGTCCATCCAACAGATTTCCGCTTTTCAGGACGACGGTTCCCTCGTCAATGGTCAGCGGACCTTGGATGGGACTGTCGAAACTGGCCACGTTCACGCGCGTCCAGATCAGGCGGCCGCTGCCCTGTTTGGTGATGATGGTGGGAGAGTTGTTATCGGCGCGGAGATGATGATTGACCACCCAATCGCCGCTGCCACCGAACAGCAGCGTGTGTGCGCCGCCGCCGCCGTAGCGGATGCGGACCTCGGCGTTGATGGTGGCGGGGTGTTCGGAGTTGTTGATCAGTGTGTGGGTTTGGCCGCTCTGCCCGCCCCAGATGACGTCAATCAGGTTGGTGCCCGGCAGGCCGAAGGTGAACGGGCCCGCGCCGGCCTCGATGGTGATGTTGTTCATCCGGATGGCGAACTGGGTGCCCACGGCACCGTAAAACGTGACGGCGTTGACCTGATTGGAGGTCAGATAGATGTCCCGGCCAAGCTGCGCGAAGGCGCCCTGGATATTGCCGGTGACGAAGGTGAGGAACAGGTTGCTGCTGGTGCGGCCGTCCCAGACCATGATGTCGTTGGGCTGCGGCAGGCCGGGTGGATCCCAGTTGTTTTCCAGGTCGAGTCGCACGCCGTCGCCAGCGCCGGTCCAGTATAGTGTGGCCTGGCCAAGGGCGGCGTGTGCCACACACATGAACGTGAGGGCCAGAAGGAGGGGGTGTCGGATCCAAGTCATGGTTGGTTTCATGGCTGCTCGGGAGGTTTGGGGTTTGGAACGGGCGAGGTTGTGTGTCGGCCGGGGAACATTCTGCGCGCCAAGCGTGACCCGCGAGCGGACCGGACAGACCGGTCAGGCCCGGTCCCGGCGGGGCGACAACGGGTGCTGCCGGCACCTTGATCAACCGCCGCGCAGACGCCGGGGATCGGCGCAGCCCGCGGGACGGTGTGCCCACCCGCTCTTGTGCCGCCGCGGTCGCGCATCATACGGACGCGGAGTCAGCAGGGTTTGGTTGCCGGAGACCCGCGGCCGCGGGCCGGATCCCGGGCCGGCAGATTCGCACTCCACCCGGAGGCGAACAGCCGGCCCGGGCATCGGTACGGGTCCATTTGGCTTTCTGCATCTGGGAATTTGCCGGTCTTGACCGGATCTCACACCGGACCCAGGGTTCCGCGGCGGTTCGAGCCGGTCGCCAACGCCGAAACCGGACCGACGCCGGCCGGTGTTGCGGTGAGATTCCGGCCACGGCCGGCAAATGAGATGGGATGGGAAACGCCTATGGACCGGCAGCCGGACCTGGACGAGATCCTGGACGAGGTGGCGCGCGGCAACGTGGATGCGTTTCGGTGGATTGTGCGCCGGTACGAACTGCCCCTGCGAAGTTACCTTTGCAGTCAGGTGTACGACCTGGACGTGGTGGATGATCTGGCGCAGGAGGTCTTCATTGCGGCCTTTCGCAGTCTGTCCAGTTTTCGGCGCGGGGAGGACTTCGGCCGCTGGTTGCGCGGGATCGCGCGGCTGAAACTGCACATGTATTTCCGGGCCACGGTGCGGCGACAGAATGCGATGGAACGTTTTCGAGAAGAGGTCAGTCGCTTGTTGGAGGAGGAATTGGACCAGGAGTCTGCGAATCATCAGGCGGCGGCCATCGAGGCCTTGCTGCGGTGCATCAACCGGTTGCCGGACCGACTGCGCCGGGTGGTGCGTGCGGGGTTGGACGGCACCAAACCGGCCCTCCTGGCGCAGGCCCTTTCGACCACGGTGGGTGCGGTTTACAATCTTCACTATCGGGCCAATCAATTGTTGAGAGACTGTGTGAAGAGGGAACTGGCCGATGGACGCTGATTTGCGGGACCTTTTGATGGCCTGGGGAGGCGGTCCGTTGGAGGACGCACGGTACGAGGCGCTCCTGGCCCGGTTGCGCAGCGACGCGGCTTTTCGCCGCGAATGCGCCCGCCAGATTCACATGCTGGGGATGCTGAAGGTGGTCCAGGCCCCCTCCCCGCGCTGGTTGCGTTTGGAAGAGGAACTCCGATCCGATCTCCTGCGGGAGGAGGCCTGTGTATCCGCCGCCCCGGGGGTGGAACAGCGCGTGATGGAAGCCCTGGAGCGGACGGTGACACCCGGCCGCGGGAAGGGGCTTGAATGGATGGCGGCGCTGGCCGCCGTTGGCGTGGTGCTGGCGGCGGTGGGAGTCTGGATGATCTGGCGGCAGACTTCTGCCGCCGTGGTGCCGTTGCACCTGCGGGAGACGCTCGGCGTGGTGGTTCAGACGGAGCGGGTGATTTGGGATCCTTCCACCGAGTTTCGTCCCCGGCAGGATGAGCTGTTGGAACCGGGCTGGTTGCGGTTGCGGTCGGGGCGCATCTCGCTGGCCTTGTTCAACGGAGTCCGCCTTCATGTGGTGGGGCCGGCGGCGATCCAGCTCCGGTCGCTTTCGCACGTGTACTGCGAATCGGGCCGGCTCGCGGTGCACGTGCCGCCCCAGTCGGAGATCACCGATTTCACGATTGCCTCGCCCGGGGCGGCCATCCGGGATTTGGGGACCGAATTCGGTTTCAACGTCTCCCCGGACGGATCGGCCGAGGTGATGGTCTTTCGAGGGGCGGCCGAGGCGTCGGTCCTGGCCCCCAACGGGACGACGCTGCGGAGCGAGGTGGTGGAGGAACGTGCACCGGTGCGGGTGGTGCCCGGGCGGGGTGTGATCGAGCCGGCTGCCCTGCCGCCGGAGCGGTTCGTGCAACCGCCGCGAGTGGAAGCGCGGCCCCTCCGGCTGAGCGCCGACTACGCCCGGGCGGTGCAACAAGCCGCGCCCTGGAGTTACTGGCGATTCGACCAGGTCACGGCCGGTCGGGTCGCCAACGCGATGGAGGGCGGACCTCCCCTGCGCGTGTTCGGAACGGTGGCATTTCGCGAAGTGGGGCCGGGCAACCGGGCGGCGTTCCTCGATCCGCGGGCGAACGAGCCCTATATGCAGACCGAGACGTTGTGGGCGGGCCCGACCGGGGAGTATGCCCTGGAGTTTCTGTTTTCGTCCGAGCAGTACAAGAACAGTGCCCTGGTGGGGTTGCTCACGCCGGAGGACCATCACCTGGCCCTGGTGGAGCTGACGGCGCGTGATCCGGAACACCTCGTCCACAAGCCGGGCACCTTGCGATACGTGCAGCGCGTGCCCCCGGCCACGTACGGCGGGGTGAACCTGTTTTCCACCCGGGTGTTCTTCCCCTACCGCTGGCATCACATCGTGGCCCAGTACCGCGCCGGCCGGATGGAAATGTACATTGACGGCGTGCTGGCTGCCGCGGCTGCGGCGGATCGTCCACAGCAAGGTTTTCCCTGTCACGTCCTGCTGGGCTGGTTACGCCATCGCCCCGATCCACCGGAGGACGTTCGTTCGCTGGCCGGGTACCTGGACGAGGTGGCCGTTTACGGCAGAGCCCTGGACCCGGCCACGATCGCCACCCACGCCGCATTGGCGGGCTGCGGTGGGGAGTAAACGGTCCACGGGCAGAGTCAGGTGCAAGGTGGGCGCCCCGGGCGGATCCGACTCCCGCGGAGTTCGCGGGAGCGCGTCCGCTCCCCCGCCGTCCGGCCCGCCGGATGGAGGCGGTCAAGGCCGGGACCGGCGCTGTACCTGGCGCCGCGGCCGGTTTTCTTCACGAATCGGGCGTCCCTCCACCGGCTGGCACGCGGCCACCGGGCCGGGCGGCGCCGGCACGCGATCGCCGGGATCGGGTTTTGGCCACCTCGGTCTCCGGCGCTTTCGCGCGGGTGGTTTGCCTGCGGAGCCGGCGTCGTTCCCACTGGCGCCATTGTCGTTCGCGGCGCTGCGATTCTTCCCGGAGCAGGGTCTCGGCGGACCAACCATGCGCCTGGGCCAGTTCCACCAGGGCCCATAGTTGCGAGGCCAGGCGACGGGGCGTCCAACGTGCAGGCCGTCCGGGACCGGGTGCGGCCTCGCCGGCGGTTGGCGTTTCGGAAACCAGCCCGGCCTTCTTCGCCTTCTTGATGAGTTCGGTGGCCCGCATGAGGGCGGGCAAATGACGGGGTATCCCGTCGAAGACCGAGCCTTGTGGACGACCGCGCTGCTGTTTCTCCTGTCGTTTCAGCTCGTCCCAACGGGCCAGGACCTCTTCGGCATCCTTCACCGCGGCTTCTCCGAAGACGTGGGGATGACGATGAATGAGTTTTTCGGTGATGCGGCGCGCGACAGTGTCGAAATCGAACGCCCCGCGCTCCCGGGCCAACTGGGCGTGGAACACCACCTGGAGCAGCACGTCGCCCAGTTCTTCCAGCAGGGCCTCGTCGTCACCGGCTTCGATGGCGTCCAACAGCTCGTAAACCTCCTCCACGGCGTACATCCGGAGGGTCCGGTGCGTTTGCTTGCGATCCCAGGGGCATCCCCCCGGGCCGCGCAACCGGGCCATGACCGCCAACAGCTCCTCGATGGCCGACCGTGTTTTGGATCGCATGACCCGGCTCAGGTAACGAGCTGCGGAAGGCGAAGCAAGCCTTTCAGAGCCGCGTCAGTGCGCCGGCAGGGGGAACCGGGCCGCCTCAGGAGTGTGGGACGCCTTGAAACGGGCGCTTGCGATCCTCCGGAGATGTGCGATCGATAAATGGTGGCCCGCTGAAGCGGTCTGCTCGGAGACATTTGGACGGGAGGCAAAAACCATGATCTCACCGATGCGTTGCATTTGCCGGGCGGCGGTGCCGCTGGTCTTCTTCGCCCTTACGGCAGCTGCACAGACGGATCCTGCCGTGGTGCGGACGGTGGTGACGGTGACGGCACCAGATCCTGAAGCAGTCGAAGGCCGGGACAACCCCGGCCTGTTTGTTTTGCATCGCCGGGGGAACCTGGATGTGGCGGTCCCGGTGTTCCTCCGCATCGGGGGTACCGCCAGCAACGGGGTCGACTACGCGGAACTACCTTTGGAGGTGGTGATTCCGGCCGGGGTGGAAGAGGTGCCTCTGGAGGTGAAAGTCCTGCCCGACGATTTGGAAGAAGGCACCGAAACGGTGTTGCTGCAGGTGGTGGAACCCCCTTGCATCGCCGTTTGGCCTCCTCCACCCGCGTGTTATGCGGTGGGCCGCCATTCGGAAGCCGCGGTTCGCATCTATGACACCGACATGAAGCTTCCACCCAAGGTGGCGATTGTGGAGCCGGAACCCGGCACGGTCTATCGTGCGCCGGCGGATGTACGGATCCTGGTGGTGACCCGCGATGCCGACGGCTACGTGCCGCGGGTGGAGTTCCTGGCCGATGGCGAGCGGATCGGCGTGCGCGAGGTGTATTTCATTGTCCCGCCTCCGCCCGGCCAGTCCCAGCGGTTCGAATGGGTCTGGACCAATGCGCCTGTCGGGCCGCACGTCTTAACCGCGATCGCGACCGACGATTCGGGGCTGACGAGCACGTCCGCCCCGGTGGAAATCCGCGTGCGTGCCGTGCCTTCGCTTCCGCGTGTATGGATTGAAACACCCGACCCGCGGGCCACCGAACCGCTGCCGACCACACCGGGGTTCGATCCGGCTCGATTCGTCCTGCGGCGCGAAGGCGGCGAGTTGGGAGAATCCCTGACGGTGCGGTACCGCGTGGGCGGCACGGCTTCCAACGGCGTGGACTACGTGGAGTTGCCGGGTACGGCCACCTTCCCGCCCGGCGCACGCGAGGTGGAACTGGTCGTCCAGCCGCTGGCAGATGACCTTCCTGAGGACACCGAGTCGGTCATCGTACAGCTGGTCCAGCCGGACTGCGCGACCGAGGCCGGTCCGGCGCCGGGCTGCTACGTCGTGTCGCATCCGGTCCGGGCCATTGCCTGGATTCGGGACGCCACGCGGACGAATCGGTTGCCCTACATCGCATTGGTCAGCCCGCCGCAGGGGGCCGTGTACCAGGAACCGGTGGATGTCCGGTTGGTGGCGTTGGCCTGGGATCCGGACGGTTGGGTGGTTGCGGTGGATTTCTATGCAGATGACGAATGGCTGGGGACGGTGACCAACCGCCTGGCGGTCCTGACGGAGGCCGATACCGAACTGACCCCGGCAGGCCCGGTCGTGCCGGCGCACATCCCGGCCCTGCCCTTCGTATGGATCTGGACCAACGCGCCGGCCGGTGAACACGTCCTCCACGCCGTGGCCACCGACAATCTGGGCGGTCAAACCCGAAGCCGGCCGGTGCGCATCCGCGTTCTGGAAGCTTCCGACGTCGCCGTGGTGCGGATCCTGGCCACCGATCCCATCGCTCGCGAGGGCACGACGAACACCGCCCGATTCCACATCATTCGCTCGCGCCCTGCCAACGCTCCGCTGACGGTCTTTTACCGGGTGGGTGGCACCGCCACTCCGGGTGAAGACTACAGGGAATTGCCCGGGCAGGCGCAGATTCCCGCCGGCCAGAGGGCCGTACCGGTGGAGGTGGTTGCGACCGGAGACAACATCCCGGAGGGCATCGAGACGGTCGTCGTGCGGTTGATCGAACCGCCGGTGGGTCCGACCACCTACCGGGTGGGTCGCCCCTCCCGGGCCGCTGCCGTGATCCTGGATGCACAGGTTGAACCGCCCCTCAACAGTCGGCTGGCCGACGGCACTGTGCTCCTGCCTTTGCCGCACATTCCCGGCGTGCCGTGGCGGCTCGAATGGTCCACCAACCTGGTGGATTGGGAAGGGATGGGCAGCGCCACGCTCGACGGCGAAGAGACATTCCCTGTCTTGGATCCCGAGGCGTCCGAGGTGCCGGTGCGTTTCTACCGGCTCGTGCCGGAGTACGGGCCCGTGGATGTGGAGACCGATGCCGCATCGGGCCCGTAACCTGCCGCGGCGCCATTTCCCATCGGACGGCTGCCTGCCGGGGGCCTCGCTCCACGGGCATCCGAAGGCCCCACCCTTGAACCGGTCGGAGAAGTAAACGCCGTTTCGGCCCGGAGGGCGGCGGGGTCAAAGGGCGTCCCCGCGGATCGAGAGAGCGGGTAGGCCGCGGCCTTGGTTCGTTCTGCCCGCGCTTGGCCTGCCGCACGTTTCCGCACCCGACTCGAGGAGGAACCTTTCCCCTGCCCATCCCGCGCCGGCGGCCATGCTGGCCTGAGGGCTGGAGGGTTTTTTTGATCGCGGGGGCGAGCTGCCGCCAGCCGCGGTCGGCACGTGGCCGGTGGCGAGGATGGTCCGGGGACGAGCCTTGTCATGCGGTGCGGCCGAGGGTGGAGCGGAAGAGGCGGGGGCTTTTCGAGTGGACAAGGTCGCGGGCCCGGTTAAAGAGGGCGTGGGCATGGAAATCATCTGGGTGGTCGTGATCCTGGTGGGCGCGGTGACGTTGTTCGTCACGGACAGGATGCCGGTGGACCAGGTTGCGTTGCTGGTGCTGGGGGCGTTGCTGTTGTCCGGGGTGCTGACGCCGGCGGAGGCGCTTTCGGGGCTGAGTCATCCGGCGACCGTGACCCTGGGCGCGATGTTGTTTCTGAGTGCGGGCCTGCAGAAGACCGGCGCCGTGGCGGTGCTGGGCCGTTGGCTGGTGCGACGGGGTCGGAACCGGACGCTGTTGTTGCTGGGCTTGATGCCGGGGGTGGGGGTGAGCTCGGCTTTTATCAACAACACGGCGACCGTGACGGTGTTCCTGCCGATGGTCCCGAGTGCGGCAGCGGCCCGGAAGGTCTCGGCTTCCAAGCTTTTGATTCCGCTGTCCCATGCGTCGCAATTCGGTGGCGTTTGCACCTTGATCGGGACCTCCACGAACCCTGTGGTGCACGGCATTTCCCAGCAGGCGGGCCTGGGGGGATTCGAACTGTTCGAGTTCGCCGCGCTGGGAGGGGTGATGTTTGCGGCGGGCACGGTGTATCTGTGGGTGGTGAGTCCGTGGTTGTTGCCGGATCGGCGCGGGGCGGAGCTGACCCAGAACGATCAGCTCGGCCCGTACATCACGGAGGTACCTGTGACGGCGGACTCGCCTCTGCTGGGCAGGACGGTGCTCGAGGCCCGGTTGGGTGAAGAGCACGATGGGACGGTGCTGGAGTTGATCCGCGGCGAGCGCAAGGTGTGGGCACCCCTGCGTGAACCCCTGCGGGAGGGGGACATTTGCTGGTGCGCGGGCGGGTGAACGACCTGGTGGCGTCGCGGAACACGGCGGGACGGGAAATCGAACCGGAGTTCCAGTTGAAAGACGCCTCGCTGGAGACGGGCGAGGTGGACCTGGTGGAGGCGCTGGTGGCTCCCCACTCCCGCCTGGCAGGGGCCACCTTGCGCCAGCTCGATTTTCACGGGCGCTACAAGGTGATCGTGCTGGCCATCCAGCGCCGCGGCCAGGTGATCCCGGAAAAGCTGGCGGAGGTGCCCCTGCAGTACGGCGACGCCCTGTTGTTGATGGGGCCGAAGGCGGAGCTGGCCCGTCTGCGCGGAGACGAGAACTTCATCGTGCTGCAGGCGCACACGGAGATCCCCTGGCACACGCGGCGCGTGCCGCTGGCACTGGCGATCGTGGCGGCGGTGGCCCTGTTGGCCGCCCTGAACGTGCAACCGATTTTGGTCACCGCATGGGTGGGGTGTGGCGCCATGGTCCTGACCGGTTGTCTGCGCATGGAATACGCCTACCGGACGCTGGACTGGCGCGTGCTGATTCTGCTGGCCGGTGTGTTGCCGCTGGGATTGGCGTTGGAGAAATGCGGGGCGGCACAGGCGGTGGCGGATGCGGCCCTGCAGCGGCTGCGCGATGCCGGGCCCGTGGCCGTCCTAGCGGTGTTGTACCTGTTGACCGGCGTTTTGACCGAATGCATGAGCAACAATGCCGCCGCCGCGTTGTTGGCGCCGGTGGCCATCAGCACCGCCGAGGCACTGGGCGTGAGCGCAAAACCGTTCCTGGTGGCGGTCACGTTCGCCGCTTCCACCAGCTTTGCCACGCCGGTGGGTTACCAGACCAACACCATGATTTACAACGCCGGTGGGTACCGGTTCGCCGATTTTCTGAAAGTGGGCGTGCCGCTGAACCTGATCTTCTGGGCATTGTCGGTGTACCTGATCCCGCGGATCTGGCCGTTCTGATGGCGGTGCGCCGCCGGATGGGAAGGGGGGCCTCACACGCATCGGACGAGCAGCACGGCAGCCGGAGCGGTCCTTGACAGCCGCGGGTGACCGGTCTAGGAATGGCGGCGCTCTTTGAGAGGAGGACCGGCTCGCTGGAGCCGGCGGACAAGGACCTCACAGGCCAATGTGACGGGAACCCCGTGCAAATCGGGGACGGTTGCGCCACTGTAACGGGCGACGAACTCCCAAAGGCCACTGCGCCGGCAGGCGTGGGAAGGCGGGAGCGAGGTTTGCAGCCCGGAGTCAGGAGACCGATTGGCCTGTGCTCGTCAGGGTTGCCGCCGGGTGGCGGAACCCACTTCTCCGCAAAAGAGAAGGATGAGGCCAGTCCGAGAACCGATGCGTCGCGGGTGCGGAACGCGTCGGCGATGTCGGATTTTTTCTCGAAACGCCTTCCTTCGTGTTTTGCCGGAGGAAGGCGTTCGTGTTTCGGGAGGATCGCATCGAACCCCGTCCGCGCCTTGCCCGGCCTGGTCTCGTCCCGAACCCCGCACCTCCGCGGCCCATACACAAGCCGGCGGAGAACAGGGACAGACATCGAGGGATCGAAAGATGAAACGGGACATGCTTCGTTGGATGGGCATCGCCGCGCTGACGGCGATGGTGGCCGGCCCGGCCCGGGCAGGCACGATGGGTGACGTCGAGTTCTGGGTGGGCAGCGGGACCAATCAGGCTGCCGTGGTGATTGACTGGGCCGATGGCCTGGCGCCCGAGTCGCTCGTCTGGGGTTACCAGTGGAACGGGGACGCGACCGGGCTGGACATGTTGCTGGCGGTGATCCGGGCCGATTCGCGGTTGTTTGGTCACCTGGGGCAGTACGCCTGGGGCACGGCGGTATTCGGGCTGGGATACGATCGGGACGGCGACGGTGTGTTCGGCGTGAGCCCGGCGCCCGGTTTCGATGCCGACGGCGTGGCGTGGTCACTGAGTCCGGACGACTCGCGAACGGCCACGGACACCGACGACCACTGGCGGGAGGGATGGAACAGCGGGTTCTGGGCCTATTACGTCTCCTCGGACGCTGGCGCGACCTGGACCTCCTCCCAGGTGGGCGCAGCGGATCGGGTCCTGACCTCCGGTGCCTGGGACGGCTGGCGGTTCGCGCCGGGTTTCAATTCCGCGCCGCCCACTTCGCCCGTGCCGGCGCCGGTGCCCGAGCCGGCAACGCCGATTCTGCTGGGAATCGGATTTGCGGGCTGGACGTGGGTTCGGCGCAGGAGCCGCACGTGAAGCGCGCATTCGCCAGGGCGGTTGCCGGGTTCCTGGCCGGGAGTCTGCCGGTTTCAGCCGGGCCCCTCGCTTTGGACGAACTGGCGGTCTGGTCGGGCTCGGGCACCAACCGCGCGGGATGCATCGTGGTCTGGCCCGTGCCTGACCGGTTTCCGGGTTGCGGTGAAACCGCGCCTTCCAGCCGGGCCCGCGCATGGGGATTCCGATGGAACGGCCGGGCCACCGTGGCGGACATGGTCCGGTCGGTTTTGGCATCCGATCCCCGGCTGTTTGCAGTGGTCCCAAATCAAATGGCAAACGGATGGACCGTTTGTGGACTGGGCTTCGATGCCAACGGCAACCGGCGGTTCGGCTTGAAAAGTCCGGGCCGGGTCTGGCCGCCGGAGGCGTTCGAGGCGGGGTTGCTGGCATGGGACGAAGAAACCGCGGCGGGTGCGGTCCCGCTGGAGCCGGGGGATTGGTACGCGGGCGGCACCGGGGCAAAAGCGTGGCGGTTGTGGCGGGAGCCTGGCGGCGCGGGTGGCTGGGACTTTGCCCCCGAAGGGGGAGAATGGGTTCGGACGGATGCGCCCTGGGACGGGAGTGAACTGGCCGACGGGGCATGGGTGGCGCTGACGTGGGACGACGGCCCGGGCGCGCTTCCGCCGTCCGACGTCCGCCCTGCCGATCCTCCTGACAGCCCCTACGCAACGTCGGTGGTGCAGGTCCGCGGATCTCTCGGACCGGAACCCTACGGCGATGCCCAGGCCGCGCTGGGGATGCCGACGCGCTGGTTCCACGATCCGTGGGCCGCTTTGTCCGGGCGCGCGCCCATGCGGCGGGCCAGCCCGTGGGAGGCCCCGTTCTACCGATCTTCCGAAACCGGTTCCAACCTCCTGGTCACCCTGCCTGAAGGTGGTGCGGTCATCCTGGCTTTCGATCGGCCGATCACCAACGATCCGGCCCATCCGTACGGAGTGGATTTTCTGGTTTTTGGAAATGCGTTTTTCGTCACCGGCGTGCCGATGGGGGACGAGGTGGACCCGGCGGCCACATGGATCTCGGGCGAGGTCTTCGAGGAACCGCTGTTGGTGTCGGTCAGCCCCGGCTACAGGGGACAGCCCGGCGAGGTGGAAAACGATCCTGACACCTGGGCCTGGTACCGCTACGAGTCCGGACCATTCGCGGACACCGCCTGTCCGACCCTGGCCTTCCTGTGGGATGCCGCCCGGGGAGGGTGGTCGGACGAACCGACCGATTTCACCCGGCCGGTGCATCCGCGGTTGTTGAGCTGGCTGCAAAGTGGCCCCTGGCCGGCAGTGGACGTGTTGTCGTGGTACGGAGGCTCGGGGGGAGGGACAGGATTCGACCTGGCCGCTTCGGGGTTCGATATGGTTCGGTACGTGCGAATCGAGGGGGTGGGACCGGACCATTCATGGGGTGAGGTGGACGCGGTTGCGAACGTGCGGGTCCCGGGGTTTGGGGAAGACTGGTTGTTGCTGCCGGGAACGGGCGGTGGGGCCGCGGAAACCTTGTGGTTTGTGGACGCTGCAGTCCGGGAGGCCGGCGGTGTCGAGCTCCGGGCGGGCAACCTGCAAGGTCCCGCGTGGGTGCGCGTCGAGCGGATCGTCTCGGGACCCGCCGAGGCGCCGGGCTGCAACCTCATGGGTGTGCGGGTCGGGGCGCGCCCGGCATCGTCCGGCACATTGACCGGTGCGGTCCTGGATGTTCGGATCGCACTTCCGCGCACCTACGCCGGGAACGGAGCCGACCTGGATCTTTGGGGCCGGTCCGGGGAGGCTTGGACGCGCCGCCCGTTTGTTTGGGACGCTGAAGGACGTGCGGTGCAGGTGACCGTCCCGGCTGCGGTACAGGAACTTTGGATCACCCGGGTTGCCCGGCCGATGCTTGGAGTCACTCGGGTGGGGGAAGAAATTCGCCTGGCGTGCGACGCTGTGCCCGGCTGGCGGCATGTGCTGGAGCGGCGGGTCAATGGCGGCCCGTGGTCGGACGTGGCGGCCACGATTCCCGAGCAGGTGGGCGAGGTGGAGTGGCGTCAGCCCTTGGGGCAGGCGGGCGTGGTGTTTTACCGGATGCGCCTGGAGCGGCCATGAGGAGGAGTTGCCGATTCCGTGCCCGGCACGGGTTTGCCCGGCAGCGCCCGCCCGCGGGCGGGCGTCCCGGTTTCACGCTGCCGGAACTGCTCGTCGTGGTGGGGATCGTGGGCGTGTTGGCGGCGCTCTTGGCGCCGGCTTGGGCCCGTGGAAGGGAGGCAGGCCGGCGCGCGCGGTGCATCAGTCAGTTGCGGCAACTTTCGATCGCGCTGGACCTGTACACCGGCGACTGGGCGGGGTTTTTCGTGCCGGCCTACGGGTATGAAGAACGCGGCGGCATTCGGTATCTGCGGGCCTGGGACTTCACGACCGTGGAGGGGGACGCCGTTGAGGTGCTTCCGGGCACGCTCTGGGAGGGTCGGACCGTCCCGGAAGTCCAGCAATGCCCCGAATACCACGGCCCGGCGAACTGGGCAGCGGACCCGTACACGGGCTACAACTACAACACCAGTTACCTGGGCCACGGCCAGTTCGAGTCGGTTCCCCAACCTTCCCGTGTGACGTCGGTCAGGAACCCTTCCGCCACGGTCGCGTTCGGGGACGGGCAGTACGGCGGCGGGGCCAACAAGTTCATGCGGGCGCCCTGGCCGAACCCGGGGGACGCCTCTTTCCGGGGACGTTGGGCCGGTACACAAGGCTTCCGGCACGGGGGTCGCACCCTGGCGGTTTTCGTGGACGGGCATGTGCAAGCCCTGTCGCGCCGGTACGTGGAGAACGCAGACGGCTCGAGCCGTGTCGCACCGGGCACGGGATTCCTGTCCCCGGACAACTCCCTGTACGACCTGGACTGACCGGATGCGTTTCCCGGCCGTGCGATGGATGGGTTTGCCCTTCTCCCGGGAGGCGGCCCCCATCCCGGGGCCGGCGCTGGATGCGCGACGAGTCTGGCAAATGAACACGGCTACGCCCCAAAGGATCGTCTGTTTGAGTGCCGAATCGGCGGATTGGATGGCCCGCATCGGAGCCTGGAAACGCGTGGTGGGCGTGACGAGCCATTACCGGCCGGAGGATGCGGATCTGCCGCCCGTCCCGCGGGTGGGCAGTTTTGCGTCGGTGGACGTGGACAGGGTGTTGGCGTTGCGGCCCGACCTGGTGTTTCTGTTTTCGGACGTACAGGCCGGGGTGGCCTCGCGACTGATCTCGGCAGGCTGCGCGGTCTTCGCCACCAATCCGCGAACGCTGGTGGAAGTGGAACGGTCGTTGGCCATGATGGCCCGGGTGGTGGGCGATGCCGCAGGGGCGGAACCGTGGTTGGAAGAATTTGCCCGGCGGCTGGCACCGCGCGCCCCGTTGCGGCGCAGAGTGCGCGTGTATTTCGAGGAATGGGACAATCCGCTCATCTCGGGCATCGGCTGGGTGAGCGAAATGATCGAGCGGGCGGGTGGCCGGGACGTGTTTGCCTGCCTGCACGGGCGACCACGTGCCAGGGACCGGGTGGTGACGCCGGAAGCGGTGCGGGCGGCGGATCCTGAAGTGATCCTGGCCTGTTGGTGTGGCAAACCCACGGTGGTTGAACAGATCGTCTGCCGTCCCGGCTGGGAGGAGATCACGGCCGTGCGAAATGGCGCGGTGTTCCCGGTAAGACCGGAACTGTTCCTGCAACCCGGCTTCCGGCTCGTCGAGGGCTACGAACTGTTGCGTTGGATCCTCGAATCCGTCGCCGCATGAGGGGCCCCCACCAGCATCGTGCTGGCGGCCTGACAGGCTTCCGCGGGTGGCACCCCGGTTCCGGGCCGGCCGGCCAAACGGGCAGGAAAACGGACACAAAAAACCGAAGGGCCGGACCTTCAACCGGTCCGGCCCCTCGGGAGACCAAAGCACTCAAATTGTCTCGCGTTTCGATGCGGCGCGGCAGTTTGACGCCCTCAACTTCTTGCACACGGTCTGCCTTTTTGCATCGTCCTTTGCGCCCCCAAAGTAGCACCGTACCCGTTTTCCGGTAGTCCCCAATTCTGGGGACAAACGGAGCCCCTGCGGATCTCCCACCGGAGCGGGCACGGCCGGGCTCCCGCCACCGGGTCACAGCTTCAGTGCCTTGAACCGTTGCGGCAGGTTGCGGAAGTGAAAGTCCAGCGAGCAGAGTCGCTCCAGTTCGCCCGGCTCAAAATGCCGGGCCACCTCGGGATCCTGCTTGAGGGTTTCGAGGAAATTGGCATCGTCCCGACCGGCGTGTTTGACCTCCCAGGTTTTCATGGCGTTGCGTTGCACGAGTGCGTACGCCTGCTCACGGGTGAGTCCCTTGCGGATGAGCGCCAGCAGCACGGTCTGGCTGTGATACATCCCGAGCGACAGTCCGAGGTTGCGCCGCATGTTTTCCGGGTACACCTGCAGCCCGTCCATGAGCCGGCGCAGGAGATGGAGCATGTAATCCAGCAGCGTGCAGGAATCGGGAAAGATGACGCGTTCGACCGAGCTGTGACTGATGTCACGTTCATGCCAGAGCGCCACGTTTTCCACGGCGGCCAGTGCGTTGGCGCGCAGGATGCGCGCCAGCCCGGTGAGGCGCTCCCAAGTGATGGGGTTGCGCTTGTGGGGCATGGCGCTGCTGCCCTTCTGGCCCTTGCCGAACGGTTCCTCGGCTTCCAGCACCTCGGTGCGCTGGAGATGCCGGAACTCGACGGCCCAGCGTTCGATGCTGGCTCCGATCAGGGCCAGAACGGTCTGAAACTCGGCGTGCAGATCACGTGGCACCACCTGCGTGGCCACCGGCGCCGGGCGCAATCCAAGTTTGTTGCACACGTGGCGCTCGATGCGCGGCGGCAGATGGGCGCTGGTGCCCACCGCACCGCTGAGCTTGCCCACCGCAACGGAATAGCGGGCCGACTCGAGCCGGCGCCGCGCCCGGCGAAACTCGTCGTACATCCCGGCCAGTTTGAACCCGAACGTGATCGGTTCGGCATGGATCCCGTGGCTGCGGCCGATGCACGGGGTGAATTTGTGTTCGCGCGCGCGCCGGGCGATCACCGGCAGGACCGCGTCGAGGTCGGCCAGCAGCAGGTCGGCACTCTGCACAAGCTGCACCGCGAACGCCGTGTCCACGACGTCGCTCGAGGTCAAACCGTAGTGGAGCCAGCGACTGGCGCGGTGGTTGATGCGCTCGGCCACCGCCGTGGTGAAGGCGATGACGTCGTGTTGCAGCGTCTGTTCGAGCTCCAGCTGCCGCTTTCTCAGCCCGGTCAGGTCCTTCAGACAGGCCTGGCAACCGGCGCGAATCCGGCGGTAATCGGCGGCCGGCACGATCCCGGCTTCCACCAGCGCCTCGGTGGTGAGCAGTTCGATCTGCAACCACAGGCGCAGTTTGTTCTCCTCCGACCAGATGGCCCGCATCTCGGGCCGGGAATAACGTTCGATCATGCGGCCATGATTCCGGGAAGCCGGTAGCCGGGCAAACGGGAAAGTGCCGGCAGGTCCGAGTCGCCGGACCAGTCGGCTGAGGAATCTGCCGCCCGCGGCTTTCAGTGGACCGGTGCCCGGCAGGAATCGCAGGGAGCCGCTCGCCCGGCCATGGATCGGTCAGACCAACGACGCCACCAGATCGCCCACCTCGCTGGTGCTGTAACCCATCTGACCGGCGGCCAGACTCTTGAGCTTTTCGCGCACGACCTTGATGACCGCGTTCTCGATGGCCTGGGCCGCGGCAGTCTCGCCCAGGTGCTCGAGCATCATCTGCCCGGCGCAAATGGCCGCCAGCGGATTGATCACCCCCTTGCCGGTGTACTTGGGAGCGCTGCCGCCGATGGGTTCGAACATGCTGGTGCCGGCCGGGTTGATGTTGCCTCCGGCGGCAATGCCCATGCCGCCCTGGATCATGGCGCCAAGATCCGTGATGATGTCACCGAACATGTTGTCGGTGACGATCACGTCGAACCACTCGGGGTTCTTGACGAACCACATGGTGGTGGCGTCCACGTGCGCGTAATCCCGTTTCACGTCCGGGTACTCGTTCCCCACCTCGTGAAAGACGCGTTCCCACAGGTCGAACGCATACGTCAGCACGTTGGTCTTGCCGCAGAGGGTGAGCTGGGCGCGTTTGCCCTCGGAGATGTCCCCGGGTTTGAGCCCGCGCCAGGGCGTCCGGGCATGGCGTTTGCGCGCAAACTCGAATGCGTACCGGATGCAGCGCTCCACACCGCGCCGCGTGTTGATGCTCTCCTGCACCGCCACCTCGTGGGGCGTGCCCCTGAAAACGAACCCGCCCGCGCCCGTGTACAGACCCTCGTTGTTCTCGCGGACCACGACGAAGTCAACATCCTCGGGCCCCTTGTCCTTGAGGGGACAAAACCGCGCATCGTAGAGGCGCACCGGCCGCAGATTGATGTACTGCTCCAATTCAAACCGGATGCGCAGCAGAATGCCCTTTTCCAGAATGCCCGGCTTCACGCCGGGATGGCCGATGGCACCCAGCAGGATGGCCGGAAACCCGCGCAACTCGGCCAGCACACTGTCCGGCAGGGTCTCGCCCGTGCGGAGGTAACGGTCCCCGCCCAGATCGTAATGGCTGTACTGAAGTTTGAAGCCAAAACGGGCCGCCGCGGCGTCGAGGACCTTGATCGCCTCGCGCACCACCTCGGGCCCGGTACCGTCGCCGGGAATCACTGCAATGTTGTACGCTTTCATCTTGCTTGCTGCAGGCGGCCGCGCCGCCGGAGGCCCCATGCTACGGCTCGGCTTCCGCAGGGCAACCGGATTCTCCGCACGACCTCCACGCCGATCCTCCGGCGGGGTTGTCCCGGAACTCTTCCCCCGCGGCAGCCGGGTTTCCGGATCCCGTCCGTGCCGCGGGTGGACGATGCCGGGAGAACCGGCAGGAGGTTCCCCGCTCCGCAAAAACGCGGCCGGGTCGGTGTAACCAAACGCTCCCTGGCGGCTCCATCCCGTTGGAGCGGTTCCGCAGCAAGGGGACCGCTCCGGGAGGAAACAACCATGAACGCGGTGCGAGAAATCAACGAAGCGGAATTCGACACGGTTGTGCAGGGCGCCGATCGGCCGGTCTTGGTGGACTTTTATGCCCCGTGGTGCGGGCCATGCCGCATGCTGGCACCCGTGCTGGACCGGCTGGCGGCAGAATGGTCCGATCGCGTGGACTTCGTGAAGGTCAACGTGGACGAGGCACCGGAACTGGCCATGCGTTACGGCATCACGGGCGTGCCCACGCTGTTGCTGTTTTCCAGGGGCCGGCCCGTGGATCAGGTGGTGGGTTTGATCCCGCCGCGGGCACTGGAGCAACGGCTGGCCCGGGCGTGTCTCGAGCACGCCGCGCGGTCGTGAAATCGAGTTACGGAGATGCGCATGATCCTGAGACTCGCTTTGGGTGTGGTGATCGGGGGTGTGATCGGTTACGGCTGGTACAGGCTGGTCGGTTGCAGCACCGGGACCTGTCCCTTGACCAGTCACCCGGTCATCAGCACGGTATATGGCGCGGTGCTGGGGGCCGTGGTGGCCTCCAGCCTGCAGTGAATCGGCAACCTTGCTTCAGGAGGAACGACCTATGGAACGCATCATCCGACGTTTCGCCGGCAGCTTCATCCTCCTGAGCCTGCTGCTGGCGCACTATCACAGCCGTTACTGGCTGTGGTTCACCGCCTTCGTGGGGTTGAACCTGTTGCAGAGCTCGTTCACGGGCTTCTGCCCGCTGGAGCGGATCCTGCAACGGCTCGGTGTGGGCGGTGAGAAGAGCGGGCAGCAGGCCGGCGCGAGCGGGAGCCCGGCCTCCGCCACCGCGGGCGGCGGCGGCTCCTGCTGCTGCGGTTGAAACGAGCTGACAGGTTTGCGGCCCGGGCTTAAACTCGGGCCGCAAAACGTTCGCAGAACTTATCGCCACCGCGTATGAAACTTCGCAAGAGCCCCTTTCTGTGCCTGATCGGGGTCGTCCTGGCCGGGTGCCACCGGCCCCCCGACGATTCGCCCCGGGCGGTTCCCCCGTTGCCGGAAGCCGCGGTCAGGGTCCAAACCGTCGAGCGCCAGCGGCGATGGGCCACCGAGGAGGTCGTGGGCACGGTTCAGCCCAAATTGCGGGCGGTGCTCGAGGCGAAGGTGCAGGCGCGGATTGAAGAGATGCTGGGGGTGCCCGGCCGGAGCGTGAAAGCCGGCGAGCTGTTGGTGCGGCTGGACGACCGCGAGATCCGGGCCCGCTATGAACAAGCCCGCGCCGTATATGAACAGGCCGAACGGGATTTCCGCCGGCGCGAGAAACTTTTCCAGGAACAGACCATCTCGCGGGCCGAGTTCGACGCCGCCGAAGCCCAGTTGCGCGTGGCCGCCGCGGCCCTCCGGGAGGCCGAGACCCTGCTCGGGCACACCCGCATCACGGCGCCCTTCGACGGCGTGATCACCGCCAAACATGCGGACGTGGGCGACCTGGCGATACCCGGCCGGCCCCTGTTGGAGATCGAGGATCCCCGGGCATTGCGACTGGAGGCCGACCTGCCCGAGGCCCTGCTGGATCGCGTGCGGCTCGGACAAGAGCTCACCGTGCGGATCCCCGCCGCGCAACTGACGGTGGAGGGTGTGGTGAGCGAAATCACACCCGTGGCCGACCCGCGCACGCGCACGTTCCCCGTGAAGGTGGATCTTCCGGCACGACCCGGTTTGCGCAGCGGACAGTTCGGCCGGCTGCTGGTGCCGGTGGCCGAGGTGGAGGCCATCCGGGTGCCGGCCCGCGCCATCCACATCCGTGGACAAATGGAGCTGGCTTACGTGGTCCAAGACGGACGGGCTGTGCTGCGGCTGGTCAAAACCGGCAAGCGGTTGGGCGACGAGGTGGAGGTGGTGTCAGGCCTGGCCTCTGGTGAAATGCTGATTGTGGAATCGGACCGGCCCCTTCGCGACGGCCAGCCCGTGAAGATCCGATAGGGCGACCCTCCACCGGGCGCGAACCCTTTCGACAAACCCCAGCCAAGCTTTTCGCCATGAGCCAGTCAGGAACGAAACCCATCCCAGCCCCCCACAGCGGTTTGGGCTTGGCCGGCCGGCTGGCCCGGTCGTTCATCGACTCGAAACTCACTCCCCTGCTGGTCGTCACCTCGGTCCTGCTGGGGGTCTTTGCGGTGTGGATGCTGCCGCGGGAGGAGGAGCCCCAGATCAAGGTGCCGATGGTTGACGTGATGGTGTCCATGCCCGGGGCATCGGCACGGGAGATCGAGGAACGGGTCACACGCCCCATGGAAAAGCTCCTCTGGGAGATCCCGGGCGTCGAATACATCTACTCCACCTCCCGGGAGGGCGAGAGCCTGGTGATCGTCCGTTACAAGGTGGGGTCCGATCCCACCGAAAGCCTCGTCAAGCTTACCGAAAAACTGCGCTCGAACTTCGATCGCATCCCGCACGGCGTCAGCCAGCCGCTCATCAAGCTGAAATCGATCGACGACGTGCCGATCCTGGCCCTGACCTTCCACAGCCCGCATTACGATCACCTGACGCTGCGCCGGCTGGTGGCCCAGGTGGACGACGCGGTCAAGCAGGTGTCGGAAGTGGCCGAGACCATGATCATCGGCGGCGCGCGCCGGCAGGTCCGGGTGTTGCTCGATCCGGTCCGGTTGGCGGCGCGCAACCTCAGCCCGGTCGGTCTCATCCCCATGCTGCAACAGGCCAACCGCCAGTACCGGGCGGGAGGGCTCACCGGCGACGACCGCGAAATCATCATCGAAACGGGCGGTTTCCTCCGCAACGCCGATGAGGTCGGCCAGGTGGTCGTGGGCGTGCACGGCGGCAAGCCCGTCTACCTGCGGGACGTGGCCGACATCGTGGACGGGGCGGAGGAACCGAGCCAGTACGTGCTGTTCGGCTACGGCGCGGCGCGGCGCACGGGCGACCCCCTGCCCGAGGAGGAACCGGCCGTGACGCTCACAGTGGCCAAGCGTCCCGGGGCCAACGCCATCACCGTGGCCGACCGCGTGCTGCGAAAGATCAAGACCCTCCGCGGCACGCTGATCCCGGCCGACGTCCAAATCACCATCACGCGCCATTACGGCGAGACGGCGGCGGAAAAATCCGATGAACTGCTCCTGCACATGGGCATCGCCGTGTTCGGCGTGTCGCTTTTGATCTGGCTGGCGCTGGGTTGGCGCGAGGCGGGCATCGTGGGCGTGGCCATTCCCGCCACCCTGGCCCTGACGCTGCTGGTGTTTTATCTCACCGGGTTCACGCTGAACCGGATCACCCTCTTCGCCCTGATCTTCAGCATCGGCATCCTGGTCGACGACGCCATCGTCGTGGTGGAGAACATTGTGCGCCACTTCCACCTGCCCCGGAACCGCGGCCGGCCCTGGAGCGAGATCGCCGTGGAGGCCGTGCGCGAGGTGGGCAATCCCACCATCCTGGCCACCTTCGCCGTGATCGCCGCCGTGCTGCCCATGGCGTTCGTCGGCGGGCTCATGGGCCCCTACATGCGGCCCATCCCCATCGGTTCCAGTGCGGCCATGTTCTGGTCGCTGTTGATCGCCTTCATCGTCACCCCATGGGCCAGCATCCGGATCCTGCGCTGGGGCCGCAAATACCGGCACTTGACCGAGGGTTCGCCCGCCGGACCGGCCCCCGGGACGCATGCCGAACATCCCGAGGACATGTTCACCCGCCTGTACCGCCGTTTCATGAGGCCGCTCATCGCCCACGCGCGCTGGCGACACGCCTTCCTGGCGGGGATCACCGTGCTGTTGCTCCTCGCCATGGCCACCGTGCCGCTGGGCTGGGTGAAGGTGAAGATGCTACCCTTCGACAACAAGAGCGAGTTCCAGATCATCCTCAACATGCCCGAGGGCAGCTCGCTGGAGCAGACGGCCCGGGCGGCGCGGGAAATCGCCGCCGCCGTCCGGAACGAACCGGAGGTGACCGACTACCAGATCTACGTGGGCACCGCCGCCCCCTTCAATTTCAACGGACTGGTCCGGCACTACTTCCTCCGCCGCGGCGCCCACGTGGCAGACCTGCAGATCAACCTCCTGCCCAAAAGCCGGCGCAAGGCCCAGAGCCACGACATCGCCAAACGCGTCCGACCGCGCGTGGCCGAAATCGCCGAACGCTATGGCGCCCGTGTGGCGGTGACCGAAGTGCCCCCCGGGCCGCCCGTGCTCCAAACCCTGGTGGCCGAGGTCTATGGGCCCACCGAGGAGGCCCGCCTGCGGCTGGCCGAAGAGGTGCGCCGCATCTTCAAGCGCACCCCCGGCGTGGTGGACGTGGACGCCTACATCGAGGCGGACCAACCCCGCGCCCGCTTCGTCATCGACAAGGAAAAGGCCGCCCTCCACGGTATCAGCGCCGACACCATCTCGCGCACCCTGCAAATTGCCGTGGGGGGACTGTCTGTCGACCTCGTGCACCTGCCGCGGGAAAAGGAGGACGTCAACCTGGTGCTCGAACTGCCCCGCGCCGCCCGCACCTCGCCCGAAGAACTGCTCGCCCTCTGGGTCCGCTCCGGCGACGCCAACGCCCTGCCCGAGCCCGGCACCGCCGGCGGCCCGCCCCCGCTCATTCCCCTGCGCGAACTGGTCCGCGTCGAGTACGACATCGCCGACAAGAGCATCTACCACAAAAACCTCATGCCGGTGACCTATGTCATCGGCGACGTGGCCGGCGAGGCCGAAAGCCCCGTCTACGCCATCCTGAAGATGAACCAGGCCCTGCGGCAACTCGACACCCGGGCCTTCGGCGGCGACGGCTCCCCGCTTCCGATCTACAACGCCCGCATGCCCTTCACCGACCTCGCACCGGCTATCAAATGGGACGGCGAATGGCACATCACGCTCGAAGTGTTCCGCGATCTGGGCCTGGCCTTCGCCGCCGTGTTGGTGCTCATCTACGCCCTCATGGTGGGGTGGTTCCGGTCCTTCCTGACGCCGTGGATCGTGATGGCCGCGATCCCCTTCTCGCTGATCGGCATCCTGCCGGCACACGGTGCCCTGGGCGCCTTCTTCACCGCCACCTCCATGATCGGATTCATGGCCGGTGCCGGCATCGTGGTGCGCAACTCGATCATCCTGGTCGACTTCATCGAACAGCGTCTGGCCGAGGGTCTGCCCCTGGCCGAGGCGGTGGTGGACGCCGGGGCGGTCCGTTTCCGGCCCATGCTGCTCACCGCCCTGGCCGTGGTGGTGGGAGCGGCGGTGATCCTGGCCGATCCCATCTTCAACGGACTGGCCATCTCGCTGATGGCCGGCGAGATCGCCTCGCTTCTCATCAGCCGGATGGCCGTGCCGGTGCTTTACTACATGGCCTACCGCCACGTGTATGAACAGCCCACCGGACCGGAACCGGCCTCTGCGTGAACCCCGGCTCCACCTCGGCCGGCCGCCTGCAGCCTACAGTCCCGGCACCCAATGCAGGAGCCGTTCAAGTTCCGCTGCGCCCAGCCAGGCAGGTGTGCCGGGCAAGGGAACCGGCTCGGCGCGCTCCGTCGCGGTCAGCGCCTCGGCCAACGGACGCAACTCATAGAAGCGTTGGCCCACCAATTGCCGCACCCGCGAGGGCGCACAGCGGCAGACCAGCCACGCAATCCTGCCGCCGGCAGTCACGTGAACGATGGGACCCATCGGCATGGGCGCGTCATCGAAAACCTCCACCACCCGCGCGCGTGCGCCGGGCCCGGTTGCGGCCGCAGTTTCAACGGCAAACCGACGCGGCGGAGAAGGGCTTCCCCAGGCCCGCTCCGCCGCTTCCTCCCAGTGTCGGGCCACGTACAAATGCGCCGGCTCGGTCCCCTCTGCCAGGGTTTCCCACAGCAACGCCTGGCCCAGATTGCCCAGGACGATTCGGAAACCCTGCCATCCCGGGGAGGTTCCTGAATGATGCCCCGGGGCGGAGGCACCCCGGCGCCAGATGTAGAAGACCTGAGGACGCTCCCAGCCTCCCACCACGAGACGGTCCTCGTGCGAAAATACGCTGAGGTCTGCCGTCGAATGCACCGTCTGTTCACTGCTCTCCTGGAGGAACAACGGCGCCCATACACGGGTCAACCCCGCGGACGCGTGGCCGGGCGATGGTTTCCACAGGATGGCCCGATCGAATGCAGCTTCTGCTTCCGGTCCGGTGCGGGCCGGCTCTTCGCGGGACCCACGGGGAAAGGTCACCGCCGGAGGCGGTGTCCGACACGACACGGCCAGCAACGCGGCTGCGGCGGCCAGGGCCGCCCCCAGAGGCAGCGTCAACAGGATACGGCCGGATTTCATCGTCACTCGCGCACGTACCCGTGAGCCCGGAACCATGCCACCGCATCGGCGAAGGCCTGGCGCGGGGGCGTCTGTGGCAGGCCGAGTTCGCGAACGGCCTTGGCCGGGTTGAAAAACATGTGGTACCGGGCCATCCGCACGCCGGCCAGGGGCGCGCGCGGAGGCTGCCCGGTCAGGGCGGCGCGTCGCTCATCGAACCATGCCACCAGGTAGGCCAGCCACCACGGGATGCGCAGGCGCGGCGCCGGCAGACCGGTCAGCTCGGCCAGCACCCTCAGCGTCTCGCCCAGGGTCCAGTTGCCCTCGGCATGGCCCAGGATGTACCGTTCGCCCACCCGACCCCGCTCGGCCGCCAGGATGTGCCCCATCGCCACGTCGCGGACGTGCACCCAGTTCAGCCCCGTCTCCACATAGGCGGGCATGGCCCGATTGAGAAAATCCACGATGATCCGCCCGGTTGGCGTCGGTTTCACGTCCCGGGGTCCGACGGGCGCGCTGGGGTTGACAATCACCACCGGGCTGCCGGCACGGGCCAGTTCCAGGGCCACCTGTTCGGCCTGCCATTTGGACAGCTTGTACGGGTTGCTCATCTGCTCGGCGGAGACCGGCGTGGTCTCGTCCGACGGGATCCAACGTCCTCCGACCTTTCGCGGCAGGCCGATGCAACCCACGGTGCTGGTGTAGACGATGCGCGGGCAACCGGCGCGCGTGGCCGCGGTGAGCACGTTCCGCGTGCCCTCCACGTTCGTGGCAAACATCGGGCGGTAATCGCGCATCCACAGATGGTAGCTTGCGGCCACGTGAAACACCCAGTCGCACCCCTCCACCGCACGGCGCACGGCTTCGGGGTCCGTCACGTCCCCCTCCACCCATTCGCAGGCGGCATTCTCCAGGGCGCGCCGGTCGCTGTTCCGGCGGGCCAGCACGCGAACGCTGTGCCCGCGTGCGAGCAGCTCATGCACCAGGTTGGATCCGATGAATCCGGTGGCACCTGTGACCAGACACTTCATGGGAAAAGGCAGCCTTTGGGGATCACCGCAACCTGACGCGTCACCTGCCGGTGGAGGAATGTGGCAGTGAAGGGGATCCGGGCCCGGCCGCGGGCGAGGTCGCCGGAGACGAACCCCCTCCGCTGGCGCCACCGGCGCCGGGCACCGGCACGACGGCGCTGCCTGGCTCGGTCTGGCGGCGCGGGTCCAGGAGCGCATCGAGTTGTTCGGCGCTCAGTCCGGAGATTTCCAGCGCGACCTCCCGCACGGTCCGGCCTTCCTCCTGGGCGATGCGGGCGATCTGTGTGGCCTTGTCATGGCCGAGCACCGGCGCCAGCGGGGCGCACAGCGCCAGGCTCCGGTTGAGGATTTCGGCACACCGTTGGCGGTCGGCCTCGATCCCCGCCACACAGTGTCGGGCAAACGCGCGCGCGGCCGCGGCGAGCAGGTCGATGCTCAGCAACAGATTGTAAGCCGCCACGGAAACCATCGTGTTGAGCTGGAACTCGCCGAACAGCCCTGCGGCAGTGACTGCGGCGTCGCAGCCCATGACCTGGATGCCCACCTTGATCACCGTCTCGCACAGGACCGGATTGATCTTGCCCGGCAGCGTGGCCGTGCCGGGTGTGGCGGCGGGCAGCTTGATCTCCCCCAGCCCGCTCCGCGCACTTGAACCAAGCCAGCGCAGGTCGTTGGCGATCTTGATCAGACTCACCGCCACGCTCCGCAGCGCCCCGCTGGCCTCCACCAACGCGTCCAGATTGGATTGGGCATGGAAATGATTCCGCGTTTCCTCCAACGCCAGGCCCGTTTCACTGGCAATGCCCGCAATGGTCAGCTTGGCAAACTCCGGGTGGGTGTTGAAACCGGTGCCCACGGCCGTGCCGCCCAGCGGGAGGGCTCCCAGACTCTCTTCCACATTCCACAGCCGGTCCACGGCATGTTCGATCTGGGCGGCGTAGCCACTGAACTCCTGGCCCAGCCGGATGGGCGCGGCATCCTGCAGATGCGTCCGCGCGATGGTCAGCACCTCGTGAAACTCCCGGGCCTTGCGGTCCAGCACCGTGTGCAGCTCGTTCAGTGCCGGAATGACCTGATGCACGATCCCGTCCAGCGCCGCCATCTGAACCGCGGTGGGGATCACGTCGTTGCTCGACTGGCCGCAGTTGACGTGGTCGTTCGGGTGCACAAGCTTCTCGCCCAGTTTGCCGCCCAGCAGCTCCGTCGCCCGGTGCGCGATCACCTCGTTGGCGTTCATGTTGACCGAGGTGCCGGAGGCGGTCTGGAAGATGTCCACCACGAACTGTTCGTCCCACCGGCCCTCCACCACCTCCTGCGCCGCATGCTGAATGGCCTGGGCAATGCGTTGCGGCAACAGACCGAGCCGGCCGTTGGTGATCGCCGCGTGCTTTTTGATCAGACCCAGCGCCCAGATGAACGGCCGGGGAAACCGCAGCCGGCTGACGGGGAAACAATGAAGGGCACGCGCAGTGTGGGCTCCGTAGTAGGCATCGGCCGGGACCAGCATCTCCCCGAGGGCGTCCGTTTCCACCCGATACTCCCGTTCCATGGCTCCTTACCATAACGCCAACGGCTCGGGCCGGGCCAGTTCATTCGGCCCCGGTCCGCCCTGCCGGGCCGGGGTTCCCCCTTGACAGAGCCGGTGCCCTTGCCTACAAGGCGCCCTCAACGAGGCTGCCCCGGCCGAGCCGGGGCGTCGCACGGTCGGATTTTGAACGTTTCCGTCATTCTCGCAGACCAAACCGTGGGTTTATGACGCGCGCAACAAGGATCCTTTGGTTCGCTGGTTTGGTGTGGGCACTGTGCCCGTGGACGGGCGGGTCGGTCAGGGCTGCAGCCGACACCAACAACCTGCCCGAACGCCACTTTGTCGTCGCATTCCAATACCCCGGCGTCCGGCTCACCCCGGACGACACCCTCAACGTGGATCTCCGGTTCAAAAACCGGGGTCGGAGCGACGAGACGGTGTTGGTGGAAGTGACGGAACAACCGGCGGACTGGGAGGTGGAGATCCGGCGATACGGCACGGTGGTTACGGGCGTGTTTCTCGCCTCCGGCGAGGACCAGACTCTGACCTTCTCGGCCCGGCCCAGGGATCGCTCCATCAAGAAACTGCCCGAGGGCACCTATCGATTCGCGATTCGGGCCCGCACGCCCGACAACGCCCTGGTGCGGGAATCGGCACTGACCGTGACCGTCAGCAGCGGCGAGCACGGCCCGGAACGCGTCAGCCTGGAAACCTCCTATCCCACTCTCCGGGGTTCGTCGGCTGACAAATTCCAGTTCTCCCTCGACGTCCGGAACGACACCGGCCAGGACGCCGTGTTCAACTTCCGCGCCGTGGCCCCGGAGGGATGGCAGACCTCTTTCCGGCCCGCCTATGAGTCCAAGCAGATCACTTCCCTGCAAATCAACGCCGGATCGAGCCGGTCCATCGAATTCGAAGTGACACCACCCTACCGGGCCCAGGCAGGCGAATACACCTTCAAGGTCGAGGTCGAAGCCGGCCGGGCCCGCGCCGAAAAGGAGCTCAAGGTCGTGCTCACCGGGACGTACGACCTGAAAGTCGGCACCCCCAGCGGGCTGCTCTCCCTGGTCACCGAGCGCGGCAAGAAAACCACCACCACTCTCCTCGTGCAAAACACCGGGTCGGCCCCCCAGCGGGAAATCAGTTTCCAGGCCTTCAAACCCGAGAACTGGAAGGTCGAGTTCTCACCGGAGAAACTCGAGAACGTCCAGCCCGGCGACCTGAAACAGGTCGAGGTCAATATCACCCCGGCCGAACAGGCCCTGGTGGGCGATTATTCCGTGGCCATCTCCGTGGACGGCGAGCGGGTGAACCGCGACCTGGAATTCCGCGTGACCATTCGCGCCGGGGCCACGTGGGGATGGGTGGGCCTGGCCATCATCGTACTGGTGGTGGTCGGCTTGGGCGTGACCTTCCACTATCTCGGTCGTCGGTGACATGGCTGCCATCATCGAAACGCGCGGCCTGACGCGTCGTTACGGCCGGCAGACCGCCGTGGACCGGCTCGATCTCGAGGTCCGCGAAGGTGAAATCTTCGGTTTCCTGGGGCCCAACGGCGCCGGCAAAACGACCACCATCCTCATGCTGCTCGGCCTCACCGAGCCCACCGCCGGTTCGGCGCGCGTGCTCGGTCACGACCCGGTCCTCGACCCACTGCCCATCAAACGCCAGGTCGGTTACCTCCCGGAAAACGTCGGGTTCTACGACGATCTGACCGCCCGGGAAAACCTGCAGTACATCGCCGACCTGAACCGCATTCCGCGTTCCGAGGCGGCCCGGAAGATCGAGTCCGCCCTGGCCACGGTCGGGTTGTCCGACGTGGACGACAAACCCGTGGGCGCTTTCTCGCGCGGCATGCGCCAGCGACTCGGCCTCGCCGAACTGCTGGTCAAGGACCCGCGCTTGATGATCCTGGACGAGCCCACCCTCGGACTCGACCCCGACGGCACCCTCAAAATGCTGGACCTCATCCGCGACCTGAACCGGTCACGCGGCATCACCGTGATGTTTTCCTCGCACCTGCTCGACCAGGTGCAGCGCATCTGTCATCGCGTGGGCATCATGATCCAGGGCCGGTTGGTGGCCCTCGGCACCCTGGAGGAACTGGCCCGGCGCAAACTGGGCGACACCGCCGGGTCGAGCCTCGAGGAGATTTACATGCGCTACTTCAAGGAAGGCTGAACCCATGTGGACCATCTGCCGCAAGGAACTGGCCGATCATTTCAATTCCACCCGTTTCCTCCTGCTGTTCTGCCTGGTGTTCATGGTGGCGTTGATCTCCACCTACATGGCGGTGGAAAACATCCACAAAGCCCTGCAGGGAGCCACGCGACCTTCCCACGTCTTCCTGCTCATGTTCACCACGCCGGGCCGGTTCTTCTCCCTCGTGGAATTCGTGGCCTTCTTCGGGCCGTTGCTGGGCATCATCATGGGCTTTGACGCGATCAACCGCGAACGACACCTCCGCACCCTCGGCAAGCTGTTGTCCCAGCCCATCTACCGGGACGCGGTCATCAACGGCAAGTTCCTGGCCGGCGTCATCACCGTGAGCATCGTCCTGGTGAGCCTCCTCCTGCTGCTCTGTGGCATGGGCCTGATCGCACTCGGTGTGGTGCCCGGCGGCGAGGAAATCGCCCGGCTCGGCGTCTATCTCATCATCAGCATGGCCTACTTGGCCTTCTGGTTGGGGCTGGCCATCCTCTTTTCCATCCTTTTCCGGTCCCTCGCCACGTCCGCCCTCGCGTCGGTGGCCTTGTGGATCTTCTTCTCCTTTTTCATGGGGTTTGTGGCCAACCTGGCCGCCGACGCCATCCGCCCCGTGTACAATCGGCAGGACATCGTTCAGGTGATGGCCAATGAGCGATTGGCACACGCCCTTTCCTTGATCTCCCCCGCAACTCTGTATGCCGAGGCCACCACCGCCATCCTCGACCCCTTCCAGCGCAGCACCAGCCGCCTCCTCGTGGTCACCCCGCTGGAAGGCCTGTCCCTCGAACGGTTTCAAGGACCCCTGCCGCTCGATCAGTCGATGTTTCTCGTCTGGCCCCACGTGGTGCTGCTGATCGCCCTCACCCTGATCTGCTTCGGCATCAGCTACGTCACTTTCATGCGCCAGGAGATCCGAACCGTCTGAACGCCCCGGATTGCGCCCGGTCGGACATAGGAGCGCACGCAAACACCGCCGTTCACCGCGAGCCGATGCCGGCCGTGTGAGCGCGTTCGCAGACGAACCTCCGGGCATCGGACGCCCCGGTGTGACGCCGCACGACCGGTCACGGCGCGGTTTTCCACTTTCCGTGAGGACAGGCCGCACCGACGGAGCGGAGCCCACCCAAGGGGACGGTCCGGGACGATCCCCGCCTCGATGAGCGCTGCGTGAATACCTCGCCGGCCGGTGCCGTCCCTTCCCCGTATGAAGATGCCTCGACCTCCCCACGTTCTGACCCGCCGCGCCTTCCTCGGCGGTATCCTGGCGGGCGCACTGGCCGGCCGGCTCCCTGCCGGTTCGGCCCGGCACGCCGTCCCGCCTGACAGGCTCGCCCGCCTGACTCCGGGCGCGAACATCTGCCGATGGTTCCGGTTCCCCCGCCGCAACACGGCCGCGCACTTCGCCGGTTACCTCGCGGACGATGAGATGGCATGCATGCGCCGCATCGGACTGCGGCACGTCCGACTCTGCGTCGCACCGGCGGTGATCCTCGACGTCCGCGAAGGCCGGCCGAGACCTGAGATCCTGCCGCACCTCGAGGACGCCCTGCGCCGGCTTCACCAAGTCGGGCTAGCTGTCGTCCTGGACATCCACAATGAAGACCGGCAGGCCGAACTGGATCCGGACTGGCAACGCGCATTCGAACGATTCTGGAACGCGCTGGCCGGCCGTCTCTCGCAGTTCGATCCGGACCTGACCTTTCTCGAAATCATCAACGAGCCGGTTTTCGACGGCCGGGAAGACGACTGGTTTCAATGGAACCGCAGATTGATCGAAACGATCCGGACCCGGGCCCCCGGCCACACCATCATCGCCTCCGGACCCAACTGGGGTGGCATCCGCGGCCTGCTGCGCATGCAACCCGTGCCGGACGCAAACGTCGTCTATTCGTTCCACTTCTACGAACCGTTCCCCTTCACACACCAGGGCGCCACATGGTCGAGCGAGGACGTCAAACCCTTGCGGCACGTGCCCTATCCGTCCAGTCCGGAAGCCGTCGAACCATTGTTGGCAACGCTGGCCGGGCACCCGGCATCCCGCGCGTTGCTGGAACGATACGGACGGGAACGCTGGAACCGCGATCGCTTGGCCGCACGATTCCGCCAGGCCGTGGAATGGGGTGAACGTCACGGAGTGCCTTTGTACTGCGGCGAATTCGGTGTCTATCCGCGCCATGCCCAGCCCGGGCACCGCGCCCAATGGTTTCGCGATTTCGGCGCGATCCTCCGGTCCCATCAGGTCGGCTGGGCCGTCTGGGGATGGGACGAAGGATTCGGCCTGGCCCGACGTTACGTGGAGGGCCGGCCCGTGGTGGACCCCGTGGTCGCTGAGGCGCTGGGCCTGGCAGCCGGCTGCTGAGCCGGCCTTCGCCCGGGGCGGGTAGGTTCTGACCCACCGTCCATCTCCACGATGAGCAGCGCCGCCTCATCGGACACAACCGCAACGGCGTCACCCGGATCAACGCCCCCAGACACCCGCCGGTCGGTTGGCCGGTCGGCGTTGGACCCGCGGGGTGGTGACCACCTACGGTTACAACGCCGCCGGGGAACTGGAGACGGTGCACTACAGCGACGGCACCCCTGGCTACACCAACCGGTACGATCGCCGTGGGCGGGTGTACGAAGTGGTGCAGGGCA